>Ga0078972_1006203_pt1 | contig 28845 bp, 22 predicted proteins | sample YelNatPaOPGAMG01_FD_67568 | JGI IMG/M metagenome (GOLD analysis project Ga0078972, IMG submission 67568) | Hot spring thermophilic microbial communities from Obsidian Pool, Yellowstone National Park, USA - OP-RAMG-01 (SPADES assembly) (version 2) | ecosystem: Environmental > Aquatic > Thermal... | reverse complement strand
TGCTATTAAGGAAAATTTAAAAAAAGCAAAAGAAAAGGGAAAGTTTTCTGTTTTTGGAAATTTGTTTATTTTTGAACTTTTAAGGGCAACTATTGGAGACCAGAATTTTTTACCTGCCTTATTACTTGAACCTGAATGGATAAAGGATTTCTGCCAACTTTACACTGATTTTTATATAAGACATTATGAGATTTTATTTAGAGAAGCAGGGATTCCTGATGGATTTTTTCTTTATGAGGACTTTGGTTATTCAAAAGGCCTTTTTTGTTCACCAAAAACACTTGAAGAATTGATAATGCTATATGAGAAAAAACTCGTTAGTTTCTTTAAAGATTATGGACTACCTGTTATTTTACACAGTTGTGGAGATGTAAGAAAAGCTATGCCTTTAATAATTGATGCTGGTTTTGATTGTATTCAACCAATGGAAGCAAAGGCAGGTTTTGATGTTGTAAAACTTGCAGAGGAATATGGAAGAAAAATAGCATATATGGGAAATATAAATGTTGTTATACTTGGAACAAATGACCTTAATAAAGTAAAAGAAGAAGTTTTAAGAAAGGTAAGGAAACTAAATGAAATGAAAATCCCTTATTTTTTCCATTCAGACCATTCAGTTCCACCAACTGTAAATTTTAAAACTTATAATGAAGCAGTTAAAATATTTAGAGAAAATTCATATTATTAATTTTAGAACTAAACCATTTTATTTTAAATTATGTCTAAATACTTTAATAAGGAGTTTTATGAAAAAAATGCTGTTTATTTCTTTTTTGATTTTTTTGAGTTCCTGTTCAACAAAATATTATGAGAAATCTGCTGATAAAGAAGTTTATAAAATTATTGATGAAAAAAAAGAGAAAGTTAAAAAAGACAGAATGACTGTAAAATTAAATGAGGATACAAAAGTTGAAACAGTGATTCTTACATTAAATGATGCTTTAATTCTGGCCTCAAATAAAAACAGGGATTATAAGACACAGAAAGAGAATGTTTATCTTTCAGTCCTTGATTTAACATATCAGAGATATTTGTTCAATCCCAACATGGAATTTAAAGGAAATATTGACTGGAATAAAAATAGCACAGAAGAAATTGTTTCAAATTTAAATTTAAATCTTTTTAAAGAACTCTCAACAGGTGGAGAAATAAGTATAAATTTAGGAGAAGCAATCCTGAAATATCTTACAGGTGATAAAAAAAGTGCTTTTCAATCAATATTAACATTTAATCTATTTCAGCCATTATTTAAAGGGGCTGGAAGGAAAATAGCAATTGAAAACTTAATTCAGAGTGAAAGGAATGTTGTCTATCAGATAAGAGATTTTTTAAGGTTTCAAAAGAGTTTTTCAATTGATATAATAAGGGATTATTTAAACATTTTCCTTTATAAAAAGAGGATGGAGAATTTTTATACAAATTACATTAATTTAAAAACAACAAGGGAAAGAATAGAGATGCTTTCAGATGCTGGAAGATTACCTCCTTTTCAGGTTGACCAGGCAAGGCAGAATGAGTATACCGCATATCAAAGATGGATTGATGCGCAGAATTTTTATTATACAAATCTTGATTCATTCAAAATTAAACTTGGACTTTCTCCTTCAGTAAATCTTGTTTTAAATGACCCTGAAATAGAAAAATTATTTGAAAAACCACTTCCTGAAATTAAAATAGATTTACAAAAATTTATAGATTATGCTCTTGAAAAACGACTTGATTTAATAACTGAATATGAAAAACTTGAAGATTCAAAAAGGAAGGTTGAAATTGCTATAAATAATCTTAAAAATAAAATTGATTTTAAAGGTAAAATTGAAAGTTCAGGAGATATAAAAACAAGACCCAATATTGATTTGAATAATGAGACAGAATATAATGCAGGTATTGATTTTGAAATTCCTTTTAATAAATTGCCACAGAGGAATGAATATAAAAAAGCATTAATTGAATATGAAAGGCAGAAAAGGAATTTTGAAAAGAAGGCAGATACAGTTAGAAAAGAAATAATAGATAGTTATAGAAATTTACAGGAAGCATACCAGAGTTATATTGTTCAAATAAATAGTTTGAAACTTGCAGAAAAAAGAGTTGAAAGCACTGATTTACTTTTACAGGCAGGAAGAGCAACAACAAGAGATTTACTTGAATCTCAGGAAGCATATCTTTCTGCACAGAATAACCTTATAAATTCAATTGTAAATTTTATTCTTGAATATTTGAATTTCCTTTATCAAACAGAAAAGTTTGAAGTCGGTGAAAATGGAATATGGAAAGGAGAGATAAATGAGATACTTAAAATTTCTCAGGAATAAATTTTTTGTGGTTTTTCTTCTTGTAATAATTTTTATTTTTTCATTTTCCTTTTACAATTCAAAAAATAAGCAGTTGAAAGACATAATAACTTACAATGTTAAAAGAAGTGATTTGCCTGTAACAATTCATGAGTCAGGAAATCTTGTTGCCTTAAAATCAACAAAAATAATAAATCAGGTTCCTGGAAGAAGGTCAATTTTGGAAGTTGTTGAAGAGGGAACAGAAATAACAGAGGAGGATGTTAAAAAGGGTAAAGTTCTTATGCGACTTGATTCAGATGACCTTGAAACACAGAGGGACCAGATGCTTGTTACTCTTGAAAATAGTTATGCAAGTTATTTAAATGCACAGGAAAACCTTGAAATTGTAAAAAAAGAAAATGATAGTCAGATTAAAAATGCAGAACTTAAAGTGACATTTGCCAAGATGGACCTTGAAAAATATCTTGGTTCTCAACTTGCAAATGAAATAATTGAAAAAAGGAATAAAGGAGAAAAAATTAATTATAAGGAGATTATAAATAGTGAAAAACTTGGTGGAGAGGCATTAAACAAAAAGAGGCAACTTGAAAGTAACATAGACCTTGCAAAGGAAGAGGTTATAAGAGCACAGAATGAACTTGACTGGAGTAAGAGACTTGCTGAAAAAGGATATATTACAAAAAATGAACTTGAAGCAGACCAACTTTCCTTAAAGCAAAAAGAGGTAAATTTTGAACAGGCACAATTATCATATCAACTTTTTATAAATTATGAATTTCCCAAGAATGTTGAACAGTTACTCTCAGATTATACAGAATCAGTTGCTGAACTTGAAAGAACAAAAGCAAAATGTAATTCAAAGTTAAGTCAGGCAGAAGCAGATTTAAAAAGTAAGAAAGCGACATATAAACTGAATGAAAAAAAATTGCAGGAACTTGAAATGGATATAGCAAATTGCACAATAGTTGCCACTGCACCTGGTTTTGTTACATATCCAACTTCAATTGGTTTCAGAGGTTTAACCTCAACACCTATACAGCAGGGAGCAAGTGTTAATCAGTTTCAGGAGTTACTGAATCTTCCTGATTTTAATTCCATGGGGGTTGAGGTTAAGGTTCATGAGGCAAGCATTCAGAAACTTTCAACAGGTCAAATTGCAAATGTTAAAGTTTCCTCAATACCAAATAAAGTATTTAAAGGAAAAGTTATTCAGATTTCAAATATGCCAGACCCTTCCTTAAAATTGTTGAATCCAGATGTTAATGTTTATATTGTAAAGGTTGAATTAATGGATAAGGATAAAGCAATGAGGCCTGGAATGAGTGCAGATGTTGAAATAGTTGTTAAAGAATTAAAAAATGTAATTGCTGTGCCAATAACTTGTATAAATTTTGAAAAGGGACAGGCATACTGTGAAGTTTTAGAAGGAAGGAATATTATAAGAAGAAATGTTAAAATTGGAGAAAGCAGTGAAACAATGGTTGAGATTAAGGAAGGATTAAAAGAAGGAGATGTTGTTGTTTTAAGTTATAAAGGACCTACAAAAGGGACTGTCAAAAAAGAAGAAATGGGAGAGAAAGGGAAAATAGAAAAGAAATAAAAATGGAAAAAAATAATAATTTACTGATAAAGATGAAAAATATTAAAAAAATTTATGACCTTGGAGAAGTTAAAGTTCAGGTATTGAAAAATGTAAATCTTGAGGTTAAAGAAAAAGAACATATCTCAATAATGGGACCATCTGGAAGTGGAAAAACAACTCTTTTAAATATTATTGGATGCCTTGATAAACCAACAGAAGGTGAGTATTTCCTTGAAGGTATAAATATAAGCCAACTTGATGATGACCAACTTTCAGAAATAAGGAATAAAAAAATTGGCTTTATTTTTCAGAATTATAATTTAATACCACAGTTAAATGTTATTGAAAATATCAGTCTCCCTTTAATTTACAAAGGAATAAATGAGAAAGAAATAATTGAAAGAGCAAAATATTACGCAAACCTTGTTGGACTTGGAGATAGATTATATCATAGACCCACTGAACTTTCTGGAGGACAGCAACAGAGAGTTGCTATAGCAAGAGCACTTGTAAATGAACCATTAATAATTCTTGGAGACGAACCAACAGGAAATCTTGATACAAAAACAGGAAAGGAGATAATGGAAATAATAAAAAAATTGAATGAAATGGGTAGAACCATAATAATAATAACTCATGACCCTAAAGTAGCAGAATATGGAGAGAGAGTAGTAAAAATTCTTGATGGAGAGATAGTTGATGAAAGGTAAAATTTATTTTGTTTTAAGAGTTATTAAAATCGGTATAAAAAATATAACATTACATAAATTAAGGTCTCTTTTAACAATACTTGGTGTTGTTTTTGGTGTTGCTTCAGTAATAGCGATGCTTGCAATTGGTGAAGGTGCAAGTTATGAGGCAAGAGAAAAAATTAAGGAACTCGGTAGTCAGAATATAATAATAAGAAGTATTCAACCACCTGAAACGCGTGCTACACAGGAAGCAACAACAATGATTGGTGTATATGGTCTTGTAGAGAAGGATTATGAGATGATAAAAACAATCCCTTCTGTTGATTTAATTGTTCCGACATGGGAAATGAAAGAGGAGATAAGATATATGGAAAAAAGTGTTCAGGGTAGAATTGTTTGTACATATCCAGAATATAAAGATGTTATGAATATTGGGGTAGAAGCAGGAAGATTTTTCACAAATGTTGATATGGAATTATTTAAACCATATGCAGTTATTGGTTATTCAATTAAAAAAAGTTTGTTCCCAGCAGAAGACCCTATAGGGAAAACAATTACAATAAGGAATTATAATTTTAAAGTTATTGGTATTGCAAAAGAAAAAAGTTTAATAACAGGAACAACAGGATTTGTTGCTGAGGATGTGAATTTTGATATTTATATTCCTTTTACAACAGGAAGAGCATATTTTGGTGAATTTGAAATAACTTCAAAACAGGGTCCAATTATGAGATGGCAGAGAAACTGGGTTAAATATCATAGATTTATAGTAAGGGTTAATGATACAGATAAAATATTGACTACTTCGGGTATAATTGAGAGTATTTTGAAAACCAATCATAAAAAAGATGATTATGAAATTCTTGTTCCATTACAACTTCTTTTACAGGCAGAGCATACAAAAAGAATTTTTAATATTGTTCTTGGTTCAATAGCAGCGATTTCTCTTATTGTCGGAGGAATTGGTATTATGAATATTATGCTTGCAACAGTTACAGAGAGAACAAGGGAGATAGGAATAAGAAGGGCTGTTGGTGCAAAAAGGAAGGATATAATAAGTCAATTTTTACTTGAAACAGTTATTCTCTCTTCAACAGGAGGTTTCATAGGTATAATTCTTGGCATTTTGATTCCTAAACTTGTAACAAAATTTGCTGGAATGACAACAGTTATAACATGGTGGTCAATTGTCCTTTCCTTTTCTATATCTGTTGGAGTTGGAATAACTTTTGGTATTTATCCAGCAAGAAAGGCAGCATATCTTGACCCAATTCAGGCATTAAGATATGAATAATCAGACATTTTACTTTTCAATCTCACCAAACTGAGTCATAAATAAATTATAATAAAATCCCTTTTTTTTCATCAATTCTTCATGTTTTCCTGCTTCTACAATTTCTCCTTCATTTACAACAAGAATTAAATCAGCATTTTTTATTGTATTTAAACGATGGGCTATTATAAAACTTGTCTTTCCCTTCATTAAATTTAACATACTTTTCTGAATATCTATTTCAGTTCTGGTGTCAATGTTACTTGTCGCTTCATCAAGAATTAAAATTTTAGGGTTTGCAAGAATTGCTCTTGAAATTGCAATAAGTTGTTTCTGTCCCTGACTTAAACTCTGTCCACCATCAGATAGAAATGTTTCATATTTTTCAGGAAGATTTATTATAAATTTTTCAGCATTTGTTATTTTACATACCTTTTCAATTTCCTCATCTGTTGCTTCGGGTTTCCCATACCTTATATTCTCCCTTACTGTTCCAGAAAAAAGATAAGTATCCTGAAGAACAACTCCTATATTTTTTCTTAAACTATCCTTCTTTATTTTCATTATATCAATCCCGTCTATTAAAATTTCACCTTTTTCAATATCATATAACCTTGTAATAAGATTTATAAGGGTTGTTTTTCCAGCACCTGTTGGACCAACAATTGCAATAATTTTTCCTGAAGGGGCTTTAAAATTTATATTTTTTAAAACATATTTTTCATCCTCATATGCAAAATATAAGTTTTTACATTCAATTTCTTTTCTTATATCCTCAAATTCTATTGCTGATTCAATATCCTCTTTCTCCTTTTCTTCTTCCATGATTTCAAAAACTCTTTCTGCACTTGCTATTGCACTCTGAATTGTATTAAATTGATTTGCAAGTTCATTCAGTGGTCTTGTAAATTGTTTTACATAATTTATGAAACTTGCTATTGTTCCAATTGTTATTACATTTTTTAAAGCAAGAAGACCCCCAATTCCACCAACTATTACATAACTTACATTGTTCAAGAAATTCATTAAAGGTGGCATTATTCCTGCAAATTTCTGAGCCATAATTCCGTATTCTTTCAATTCTAAATTTTTTTCTTCAAACTTTTTTATCTCATTTTCCTCTTTCCCATAAATCTTGATTATTTTCAGTCCTGTAATATCCTCTTCTACAATACTATTGATTTCTCCAAGTTTTGTTTGCTGGAGGAAAAAATACTTTCTTGTTCTTGAGGATATTATCTTTGTAATTATTACCATTAAAGGAATTAATATCATGCTATAAAGTGTCAAAACTGGGCTTAAAACAATCATCATAATTATTGTTCCTGTAAGCATAATTGTTCCGGAGAAAAATTGAATCAAACTTGTCCCTATTGTCATATTTATCATATCTATATCATTTGTAATTCTGCTCATTATATCTCCAATAGGTCTTCTATCTATAACTTTAAGAGAAAGTTTATGAATTGAATTAAAAACATCATTTCTTATATCAAATCCTACTTTTTGAGAAATATTTGCCATTGTTAAACCCTGAATATAAAAAAGGAAAGAATTGAAAAGGTAAATTATAAACATAAAGAGAAGAAATTTACCAAAACCATTTAAATTTCTGGGAATTATGTAATTATCAATTCCTTTACCGATTAAATAAGGACCTATTAAAGATAAAACTGAACTTCCAATTACACAAACAAATGTGAGCAAAAAGTATAATCTGTATTTTCTTAAGTATCTAAAAAGTTTTTTAATTGTTTTTATTGTTTCTTTTGGTTTTTCAGATAGTAAATTTATATGTCTGCCAGGTCCATGGTGTCCAAAAAATGGACCATGGGAAAATCTGATTTTTTGTTGTTCCGAAAATTTGTATTTTTCAGACATTTATTTTTTCTCCTATCTGTGATTCATAAATTTCTCTATAAATAATGCAATTTTTTAAAAGTTGTGTATGGTTTCCAATTCCAACAATTTTCCCATTTTCAAGGACTAAAATTTTATCTGCATTCATAATTGTAAAAATTCTTGGTGTCACAATTATTTTTGTAACTTCTTTCAAATTTTCTTTCAAATTTTTAAATATCTTTTTTTCTGTAATAAAATCAACTGAACTTGTGCAATCATCAAGAATAAGAATTTTTGGTTTTTTAACTATTGCTCTTGCTATTGTCAATCTCTGTTTCTGTCCTCCTGAAAGATTAACCCCTTTCTGTCCTATAAAAGTATCAATTCCTTCTGGAAGTTTTTTAATAAAATTATAAATTTCCGCAATTTCAAGTGCTTCCTTTATCTCTTCTTCTGTTGCATTTTCATTAGCCCATTTCATAATCTCTCTTATTGTTCCAGAAAATATTATTGTTTCCTGAGAGATAAAACCTATATTTTTTTTAAGTATTTCAGGGTTTATTTCTTTTATATTTACTCCATCTATTAAAATTTCTCCTTTTATTGGTTGATATAAGTTTACTATAAGATTTAAAAGTGTTGTTTTTCCTGAACCAGTAGTTCCAATAATTCCCAGTGTTTCACCCTTTTTTATTTTAAAAGATATATCTTTTAACAACGGATTTTTCATATCATTTTCATAACTGAAAAAAACATTTTTAAATTCTATCTCTCCATTCATTGAAAAAGACTTATAAAATCTTTCTTTTTTAGTTTCTTCAGGAATTTTAAGTATTTCATTAATTCTTTCTATTGAAGCACCTGCTCTTGATATGAATACAAAAAGATTACTTATCATCATAAGTGACATTAAAATTATCATGAGGTAATTTATAAAAGCCATTATCTCTCCAACAGTAATCTTATTATTTAAACACATTTTTCCACCAAACCATAAAACAGAAATTATACTTAAATTAACTATTATCATTACAATGGGGCCCATTTTAATAATAAGATTTATTGCATTTAAGGAGGACATCATTAAATCTTCATTGGCATTTTCAAAACGATTTTTTTCATATAATGTTCTATTAAAAATTTTAATTACTCTTATGCCTGCAAGATTTTCTCTTATTAAAAGGTTTAATTTGTCTATTTTTTTCTGCATAATTGTAAATAGAGAAAAACTCTTTCTTGTGAAAATATAGAAAATTGATAGCAAAATTGGGCATATAATAAAAATTATAAGGGAAAGTTTGAAATTTATAAGAATTGCCATTATAATTCCTCCAATAAATAAAAATGGTGCCCTTACAAGCATTCTGAGTGAAATAAGAACAAGTTGTTGTGCCTGTGATACATCATTTGTTAATCTTGTTATAATTGAAGAAGGAGAGAATTTATTAATTTCTTTAAAATATGTATTTTGAATTTTTTTGAATAATTCTTTTCTTAAATCATATCCAAAATTCTGACTTGCTATACTTGAAAATATTGTGCATCCAATTCCACCTATAAGACCAATTATTGCAATTCCAAGCATTAAAATACCTGTGTTTACTATCAGGGTTATATTTCCTTTTATAATTCCATTGTCAACAATGTGTGATAAAAGTTTTGGCTGTAAAATATCCATTATAACTTCAAGTATCATAAAGGCAGGTGCAAGAATAACCGCCTTTTTGTAGTTTCTTAAATATCTTGGAAAAATACTGAAGTCAATCTTTTTTAATTTATTATTTTTTACCATCTTTTAAATCCTTTGCAGAAAATTTATTATAGTTCATTAAAAAGATATTGCAAGTTTTAAATTTGACTTATATAAAAGTTTTGGTTAAAATTCAGATAAAAAGGAGGCAAAAATGGGATGGATAATTCTTGGGATATTTATATTTATGATTTTAGCGAATGCTATAAAAATTGTTAATGAATATGAAAGGGGAGTGGTATTTCGGCTCGGAAGACTTGTTGGAGCAAGAGGTCCTGGTTTGATTTTTTTAATACCTATAATTGAGAGAATGGTAAAGGTGAGTTTAAGAACAGTAACATTTGATGTAACACCACAGGAAGTTATGACAAAGGATAATGTTCCAATAAAAATAAATGCTGTTGTCTGGTTTAGGGTTATGGATCCGACAAAAGCAGTTGTTGAAGTAGAAAATTATCAATTGTCAACTATGCAGATTGCTCAGACTACATTAAGAGGAGTGGCTGGACAACTTGAACTTGATGAAATTCTTGCAGAAAGAGAAAAAATAAATCACAGATTACAGCAAATAATAGATGAACAAACAGACCCATGGGGAATAAAAGTTAGTATTGTAGAAATTAAAGAAGTTGAATTGCCAGATAGTATGAAAAGAGCAATGGCAAGACAGGCAGAGGTTGAAAGGGATAGAAGAGCAAAAATTATAAATGCAGAGGGAGAATATCAAGCAGCACAGAAATTAAAAGAGGCGGCAGAAATTTTATCTCAGGTTCCTGTAGCAGTTCAACTCAGATATTTACAAACAGCAACAGAGATAGCAGCAGAAAAAAATTCTACACTTGTATTCCCTCTCCCAATTGAATTATTTAAAGGTTTTATCAAGAAGGAAGAAAAATAATTTATGGAAGAATTTGGAAGAATAGGGATAATAGGGATTGGTTTAATAGGTGGTTCCATTGGGGTTGAAATAAAAAAAAGAAAAATTGCAGAGGAAGTTATTGGATATAGTAGAAAAATAGAAACAATGGAAAAGGCAGTTGAAAAGGGAATTATTGATAGGTATTACAATACGCCTGAGAATGTTATAAAAAATGTTGATTTTCTTATAATCGCAACTCCAGTAAATGTAGTTGAAAAATATATAAAGACCATAAAAGAGACCAATCCAGAGATTTTTTTTACAGATGTTGTAAGTGTAAAAGAAATTATATGTAAAAAAGTTGAAAATATATTGGGTAGAAATGCAAATTTTATTGGCTCTCATCCAATAGCGGGTTCTGAAAAAAGTGGAATTGAATCAGTAAAAGAAGGGCTTTTTGAAAATAAGGTTGTTATAGTAACACCAACTGAAAATACAAATAAAAAGGTTAAAGAAAAAGTAAAAATTTTCTGGGAAAAACTTGGCAGTAAAGTTATAGAAATGTCCCCTGAAAAACACGATGAAGTTTTGGGTTTTACAAGTCATTTGCCTCATTTTTTAATTTATGTTTTGCTTTATCTTGGTTTTAAAAATAATAAAAAAATATTTAAAAATTGTTTTGGTTCAGGTTTTCTTGATACAACAAGAATAGGTAAAAGTAATTGTGAAATGTGGGTTGATATATTTATTTCAAATAAAAAAAATCTTTTAAAATGGATTGAGAAATATGAAAAAGAGTTGAAAAATTTTAAAGATTATTTGAGAAAGGAGAAAACGGAAACCTTAATTAAACTTTTTGAAAATAGCAGATTATACAGGGAAAAAATAGAATATGGAAAGAAAAGAAATATTTGATAGAATAAAAAGGATTGTTATAAAAATAGGGACAAATGTTTTAACAACAGAAAATAATAGATTGGATACTTCAATTATAGAACACATTGTTGAACAAATTTGCTATCTTGTTGAGGAGAAAAAGAAGGAAGTAATTATGGTAACCTCAGGAGCCATTGCTGCTGGTATGCAGATATTAAATTGGGAAGAAAGACCAAAAAAGATAAATATGCTTCAGGCAGCAGCAAGTGTTGGACAGAGTAGATTGATGAGGACATATGAAAGGTTATTTAGGGAGGAAGGTTTAAATGTTGGACAAATTCTTCTCACAAGAGATGTATTTATGGATTCAAAAAGAAAAAAATATGCAAGAGATACACTTTTTACACTTCTTAAATTTAAAGTTATTCCTATTATAAATGAAAATGATAGTATTGCTGTTGAAGAAATAAAGTTTGGGGATAATGATATACTTTCAAGTTATGTTGTTAATCTTGTGGATGCTGATGCTTTAATAATTCTTTCAGATGTTGATGGTATATTTACAGAAGACCCAAAAGAAAATAAAGGAAGATTAATAGAAGAGGTTACCGATATAAATAAGTTAAGAAATATTGTAAACATAGGGAAACCTTCAGAAAAAGGAGTTGGAGGGATTAAAAGTAAAATAGAAGCAGCAGAATTTGTAACATCAAAAGGTAAATATTGTGTTATTTTAAATGGTAAAAAGAGTTGGTCAATTAAAAAACTTATAGAAGGAGAAAAGACAGGAACTATTTTTTATCCTTTAAGAAAGGAGTTTTAGATGGACTGGAAGGAAAAAATACTTCTTGATGTAAAAAAAACTAAAGAGTCCTCATTTATTCTTTCAAGAGTCCCAACAGAGGAGAAAAATTTATTTTTAAGTAAATTGATTGAGAAAATTGAAGAAAACAGAGAAAAAATAGTAAAAGAAAATGAAAAAGATGTTGAAAAATGTTTAAATAAGAATTATTCAAAGGCATTTATAGATAGATTAAAAATTGATGAAAAAAGAATTGATAAGATGATAAAATCAATAAAAGATGTAATTTCTTTGTCTGACCCAGTTGGTAAAAAAATATGGGAAACAACAAGACCGAATGGATTAAAAATAGAAAAAATAAGGGTTCCAATTGGAGTTATTGGAATTATTTACGAGTCAAGACCAGATGTAACCATTGAAGCAAGTATTCTTTGTATTAAATCAGGGAATTCTGTAATATTAAGGGGAGGGAAAGAAGCAAAAAGAACAAATATGAAACTTGTAGAAATAATGAAATCTGCATTGAAAGAAACTTCTATACCTGAAGATTGTGTAAATATAATAACAATAGGTGGAAGGAAAGCGGTAAAATATATTTTAAAACTTTATCAATATATAGACCTTATAATTCCAAGAGGAGGGGAATCACTTATAAAAACAGTTGTTGAAAATAGTTATATCCCTGTTATAAAACATTATGCTGGTGTATGTCATACTTATGTAGATAAAGATGCAAATTTGGAAATGGCATGGAAAGTTGTTTTAAATGCAAAAGTTCAAAGACCTGCAACATGTAATGCAACAGAAACTCTTCTTGTTCATAAAGAGATTGCAGAAAGATTTTTACCTAAAATGGCGGAATTGTTCAGAGAACATGGAGTTGAGATGAGGGGGTGTAGTGAAACAAGAAAAATTATAAGTGATATAAAAGAAGCAACTGAAAAGGACTGGTATACAGAATATCTTGATTTGATTATATCAATAAAGGTAGTAAATAATATTGAAGAAGCAATTGAGCATATAAATAAATATGGAACACATCATTCTGATGCAATAATTACTGAAAATAGAGAAAGCGCTGAGAAATTTTTGAAGGAGGTTGATTCTGCCGCTGTTTATCATAATGCTTCTACAAGATTTACAGATGGTGGTGAATTTGGACTTGGAGCAGAAATAGGAATAAGTACAGATAAAATTCATGCAAGAGGACCTATGGGACTTGAAGAATTAACAAGTTATAAATATGTAATATATGGAAATGGGCAGATTAGAGAATAAAAAAATTGGAATTTTAGGTGGAACTTTTGACCCGATACATTATGGTCATTTGATAATAGCAGAAAAAGCAAGAGACCAATTTAATCTTGATTTTGTTATTTTTATTCCCACTGGAATTCCTCCTCATAAAAAAAAAGTATATGCATCTCCAGAAGATAGATTTAATATGGTAAAAATTGCAGTTGAGGATAATCCATTTTTTAAAGTTTCTGATATTGAAATTTTTAAAAAGGAGGTATGTTATACTTATAATACATTAAAAGAACTAAAAAAGGAAATGCCTGGTTATGAAATTTTTATGATAATAGGAGAAGATTCTCTATATGATGTTCCAAACTGGTATAGGGCAAAAGACCTTATTAAGGAAGTAATTTTTCTTGTGGCCAGAAGAAGTGAAAAGACACATTTTAACATAAATTTCCCAGTAAATTATAAAGTAATTGAGGCCCCTTTTGTAGATATTTCATCCACCTATATCAGAAATTGCATTTTTGAAAATAAAACTGTAAAATATTTAATTCCTGATGTAGTAATAGAATATATTAAAAAGAAAGGATTATATGGAGAAAAATTTTATTGAAGAAATAGGGAAAATTTTAGAAGAAGCAAAAAAGGAAATTGAAAATATAAAAAATGAGGAATTGCTTGAAAAATGGAGAGTTAAATATCTGGGAAGAAAATCATTTTTAAATCAGATGTTTTCAAAAATATCACAATTTAAACAGGAAGAAAAGATACTTCTGGGGAAAAAACTTAATGAAATAAAGAAAGAATTGAATGAAATATATGAAAGTTTAAAATCAAAATTAAAGGAGAAAAAAGAGAAGTATAATCTTTCCTTTCCGGGTAAAAAAGCAATAATTGGCAATTTACATCCAATAACAGAAATTATAGAACAAATTGTTCAGATATTTTATAAAATTGGGTTTGGAGTAGTTGAAGGTCCTGAAATTGAAACAGATTATTATAATTTTACTGCTTTAAATACTCCAGAAGAACATCCTGCAAGAGATATATGGGATACTTTTTATTTAAATAAGGAAAAAGGTATTCTTTTAAGAACACATACAAGTCCTGTTCAGGTGAGAGTTATGGAAAAATACAGACCTCCATTAAGAATAATTGCTCCAGGTAAATGTTTTAGAAGGGATGCGTTTGATTCCTCTCACAGTCCAATGTTTCATCAGATTGAAGGTTTAATGGTTGATAAGGGAATTAAATTTACTCATTTGAAGGGTGTTCTATCTTACTTTATACGTGAGTTTTTTAAGAAGGAAATAAAGGTTATTTTTTCTCCATCTTACTTTCCATTTACAGAACCAAGTGCTGAATTGAGTATTTCCTGTGTAATATGTGAAGGAAAAGGATGTTCTACATGTGGATACAGTGGTTTTCTTGAAATTCTTGGTTGTGGAATGGTTCATCCAAATGTTTTTAAAATTGTCGGATATGACCCCTCTATTTATACCGGATTTGCTTTTGGAATGGGAGTTGAAAGACTTGCCATGTTAAAATATGGAATAGATGATATTAGACACTTTTATTTTAATGATATGAAATTTCTAAACCAATTTTAAAAAAATGAGATACACATATAAAATATTGATGAATTATGTTATTGGAAAATTAGAAAAAGAGGAAATGATAAATTATCTTGGAATTCTTGGTTTAAGTCCCAAAATTATAAAAGAAGAAAATGATGATATTATTTTTGAACTTGAAACTCCTGCAAATAGGCCTGATTTATTAAGTTTTGTTGGGATATTGAGAGAGATTATGCCATTTGGAAATTTTACTATTAAAGATTTGGACAAAGTTTCTTACAAAGAGGAAATTTCGGATTTTTTACCTGTAGAGATAGAAAATGCAGATGAATGTTTTTATTATTCATGCAGAGTAATAAGAAATATTAAAAATTCTTTTTCAACAGATGAATTTAAAAAAAGTATAGAAGATATGGGATTCAAAAGTTCTTTTAATGTTGTTGATATTTCAAACTTTGTAATGTGTGAAATTGGGCAACCCCTTCATATTTTTGACCTTGACAAAATAAAAGGAAAGATAATTGTGAGAAAAGGCAAAAAGGGTGAAAAAATAGTTACTATAGATGGTAAAGAGAGAGAAGTTGAGGATGTTTTATTAATTGCTGATGAAGAAAAACCAATTGCCATAGCAGGAATAATGGGTGGTGCAAATACAGAAGTAAGTTATCAAACTAAAAATATTTTAATTGAAAGCGCATATTTTAATCCAGTTGTTATAAGAAAAGGAAGTAAAAAAATTGGACTTGTAACAGAGGCATCGTTAAGATTTGAAAAAAATTTAAGTATATCCTTGGCTAAAAGAGGAATGGAAAGAGTAACAGAAATGATTAAGGAAATCTGTGGTGGAGAAATTGGGCGTATCAGTTTTAAGGGTTTAAAATTAGAAAAAGAAGAAAAGGAAATTTGTCTAAAAAAGGAAAATGTTGAAAAAATTCTCGGAATAAAAATTGAAGATGAATTCTTAAGAAGGATTTTTGATAAATTAGAATTTAAAATAAAAAATGAAGATGAAAAAATTTTTCTACTTAAAATTCCAGATTTCAGAAAAGATATAAATGAAGAAATAGATATTATTGAGGAAATTGCAAAATATAAAAAATATTCAGATATACCAGAGGAAATGCCAGTTATAAATATTCAGCCCACTTTAGTTTTTTCAAGATATGAAACAACTAAAAAAATTAAACATTTACTTGTGAATCTTGGTTTTTCAGAAGTTATCACTTTGAGTTTTATTTCTGATAAAATTGTAGAAAAGTTTAATCTAAATGCAGTTAAAATAGAAAATCCTCTTTCTCAACCATTCTCATTTTTAAGAAATACTTTAATTTTTAACATTTTTGAAGTAATTAAATATAATATCTCACATCAAAATGAGAAACTTGAGATTTTTGAAATAGGTAAAATCTACAAAGAAGAAGATGGCGAGTTTAAAGAAGATGATTCTCTTTTAATTGTTTCTTATAATTTAAATTCATTTTTTGATTTTAAAGGAAAAATTGAAATGTTATTTGATAAATGCGGATTAGAAAATATTGATTATATGAAAAATGAGAATTTTTTTGCTCAGAGTGAAACAAATTATGACATTTATTATCTTCAAAACAAAGTAGGAAGAATATTTTTTGCATCTGAAGAATTGAAAAATTTTTATGATATAAAAAAAGATGTTTATGTTTGCGAAATATTATTTGACAAATTTATGAAATATATAAATTTTGAAAAAAAATTCAGACAACTGCCTAAGTTTCCTTCTTCCAAAAGAGATTTTTCATTTTTACTTGATAGGGAGATAAACTGGGAAGAAATTGAAAAAGAAATAAGAAATTTGAATTTACCATTGGAAAGTATTGAAGTTTTTGATATTTATAAAGATAAAAATATTCCTGAAAATCAAATAAGTGTAAGTTTTTCCATAATTTTTAGGTCTACTGAAAAAACTTTACAAAATGAAGAAATAGATGATTTCTCAAAAAAAATAATTGAAACTATTGAAAAAAAATTTAACGGTAAATTGAGAGGTTGATATGTTTAAAGTAAATATACTTGGGAGGACATATTCAATTTCTTCATCAATGCCTTTTAGCGAGGTTAATAAAATTGCAAAAGAGATTAATGAAAAATATAAAAATCTTGAAAATATTTATAAAGCATTTGATAAGGTGGATATCCTCGTAATTTATTTGATAGAACTTTATGAAACAATATATAATTTAAAAAGGGAATTATTTAAAAAAGAGGAATTTAAAAATAAAATTAAAGAAGAGGTAGAGAAAATAGAAAAGGACCTTGAATTTGCAATAGAAAGTTTGACAAAAAAATAGATAAGGAGGTAAAATATTTTATTAAAATATAAAATAGATGCGGGGTGGAGCAGTGGTAGCTCGCCAGGCCCATAACCTGGAGGTCGGCCGTTCGAATCGGCCCCCCGCAAATTTTATTTTAAAAGAATTTTAGAAATAGGGGTTATAGTGAGAATAGGAGGAAGAAATTTAATATTAGATGTGGGTTCTACAAAAATAAGGGTTATTGATTTGGAATATTCAGGTGGCAAAATTTTTTTAACTTATTACAATGAATTGGATTTGTCAAATATACCCTCAGAAGAAATAGAGAATTTTTTAAAAACAGAAGGTAAAAATTTCATTAAAAATTTGCCAAATAAAGGTTTTTATGTTTCTATCCCAGGAAGAGGGGTTTTAATTCGCAGTTTAAGTGTTCCAAAAGTTCCTGTAAAAAAATTAAAAGATATACTGAAATATGAAGTTCAACAACAAATACCCTTCCCATTAGAAGTTGTTGTTTGGAAATATCAGATTTTAGAAGAGACAGAACAGAATTACAATGTTTTACTTGGAGCAATAAAAAGAGAAATTTTAAGTGAACATATTGGTAGAATTACTACTCTTGGAATAGAACCATTATTTCTTGATACAGACCATTTTGCACTTATTAATACACTTCTTTTTTTCAAAAATATAGGAAGGGAAAGATGTTTAGGTTTTCTTGAAATTGGAGCAAACTCTTCTAATTTAATAATAGTTCACAGAGAAAAATTTCTTGTAAGGTCCTTAACAGTTTCTGGAAATACAATAACTTCTGCAATCTCTGAAACAGAAGGGAAAACATTTGAGGAAGCAGAAATAGAGAAAAAAGAGAAAGGGACTCAAATTAAGGCAGTTTTAAGTACCCTTGATAGTTTAAACACTGAATTGCAAAATTCTATAGATTACTGGAGATTTACAATAAAAGGTCCTGAATTGGAAGAATTATATATTTGTGGAGGCACTTCTTTATTAAAGGGGTTTAGAGAATATCTGGAAGAAAAGGGTAGGTTTCCTGTTCATTATTTTAGACCATTTGAAAATATTGAAGTTGCTGAAGAATATACCTATTTGAAAGAGAAAGATGTTGAACTTGTAACTGCCATAGGAATTGGATTGAGAAAAATATTACCTGTTTTTATAAATATTAATTTTTTACCTGAAGAATTTGAAAGATTAAGGGAATTTAGAATAAATAGGCCATACATATATCTTTCTGTTATAATGGCTGGAATTATAGCAATTACACCTTTACCTTTTTATAAATTTGAAAGAGAGATGCTTAATGGAATAAAAAAAGAATTACAGGTTTCAATGAGTCAATATGAAAAATATAAACCAGAAGTGGAAAAACTGGAAAAAGAAATAAATGAAATTAACGGTAAAGTTGGAATTGTAAAAGGAATACTGGATAAGAAAAACATCTGGTTAAAAAGGATTCTCTCTATTGGTGAGGCCTTGCCAAGTAGTAAAATTTATATTACTACAATAACTCCTGGAACTTCTACTCCCTCAAAACCAGAAGCGGGTATGGCACCGGGTCAACCACCTATGGGACCAACACCACCAGAAATGGCACCTCCTGGTCCTGGAGCTCCACCTGCACCGCCACCGGGACCACCGCAAGGACCACCAGGACAACCACCGGGGCCACAGGAACAACAAAAACCTGCTGAAGTAAAGATAGAGGGAGGTAATATTTATACTTTATCTGGAGAAGTTATTATTGGAGATATAAAAACTGCTTTTAATGACTTTAAAGATTTTGTTGATAGATTAGGAAAACTTGATTTTATTCAAAAGGTAGATATAGTTTCCTGTGAAGTAACTCAGGAAAAAAATAAAATTGAATTTTCACTTGTTTTGACTTTAAAATGAAAAAATTAATTGGTTTTTTTAAAAAGTATTTGTTATTTTTCTCTTTAGTTATGGTTGTGGGAATTATTGGATTGGGTCAATTTTTGAGGAAAAAGAATTATCAAGAGATAAAAAAGATGGAAGATGAAATAAAAAAGATATACGAAGAGGTTAAAAAATATGAAACAGAAAAAGAAAAAGCACCATCTCCCGAACTTATAGGAAAACTTACAAAGAAAAAAGAGTTTCTTGAAAAACAATTTGAAATAATGTTAAATAGTTTTTCCACAACATATCCTTCTCCACCTAAATTTGAAAGATACCCTTCAATTGAATTTAAAGAATATATTTATTTTTATGAAGACAGATTACAGAAAATGGCTAAAAGTAGAAATGTGACTATTCCAACATCATTTGGCTTTCAAAAAACAGGATTAGTTGATGTTAACCAGATTCCAATTTTAACATTACAATTTGAAGTAATAAAAGACCTTGTAAAATTAATTATTGACTCAGGGGTTACTGTGGTTTCAAATTTAACTCCAGGAGTTCCCCAAAAGGTTGCTTTTTATCAAACAATCCCAATTAAGTTAAGTATAAGTGGAACAAGCAATGAAATAATAAGATGTATTAAATATTTTGATAATCCATCCTCTTATTTTACTGTTGAAAATGTTCTTATTACAAATATAGGCGAGGACTTTTACAAGGCAGATATAGATTTAAATACTATTATTTTAAAGACAGAGAAGAAACATGAAGGGTAGATTTATGAAAAGAGAAGACAAAAAAAAGAAATTGCTTGAATTTATAGAGAAGAAAAAAGAAGAAAGAAGAAAAATAAAAGAGCAAAAAAAGATTTTTAAAGATTTGAGAAAAAGGGAATATTTAGAAAGAAGAGAAATAGAGAAAGAAAGGAAGTTGAAAGAGAAAAAACCATTAGGAGAAGATTTTAAACTTGAAAGTAAAAGAAAAAAGGAAAGTAAAGAAAAATTTTTAGAAATTATAGCGAAAAAAAGAGAAGAGAAAAGGAAAATTAAACAATTAATACTGGAGGAGAAAAAGAAGAAGAGAGAGGAGGAGCGAGAGAAAAGGAGGATAGAAGCTGAGATAAGGGAGAGGGAGGAGAAAGAGAGGAGGAGGAAGGAATTAGAGGAGGCGAGAGAGAGGGAGGAGAGAGCGAGAGAAGAGAGGGAGTTAGCGAGGAAGATAGAGTTAGAAAAGAGGGATGAGGAAAGGAGGGAAAAGGAAGAAGAGAAGGAGAGGAGAAGGTTAGAGCAAATAGAAAAAAGAAAAAAACTACTCCAATTTTTACATAATAAAAAACTTTTTAATCAGATAAATAAAGAAAAAACATCTACTCTTAAAGAAATTATTGCAATCAAAAAATTAATTGAGAAACAGAAACAAAAGGAATTACTTGAAGAAGAAAAGAAGATTAAAGAAGAAATAAAAAAGGCACTTGAAGAAGAAAAGAAAAAGGAAGAATTAGAAAAGAAAGCAAAAAAGGAAATCCTACAGAAAGAGAAAGAGTTTATCACTGAAAAAGAAAAGGAAAAACAGAAAATTAAATTATACCTTTCAGGTATAATTAAAAAAACTCCTGAAATTGAAAAACATTTAAAAATACATCTATCAGAAATAGAAAAAAATATTGGTAATTTTATAAAAGTTGCTAAAAAGGAGATTTTAAAGAAAAAACCACCAAAAGAGGTTCCAGAAAAAGTAAAAGTTGTTCCTGAAAAGAAAATCAAACCCGCTGTTTATAAAGAACCATTTAATTTAAATGTTTTTTTGAGAAGGAATATTTTTAAGTTTGTATTTTTAATCCTCTTAATTGTCTGGTTATGGGAATTCCTAATGTTTTTGAGAAAAACATTCCTTTCAAGTGAAGATAGATTAAAGATGATTGTTGGAGGAGAGATAGAGGAAAAAAGACCAAAAGAGGAAAAGAAGGAAGTGGTTGAAGAAGAAAAACTTGTTTACTGGACAAAAGAAAAAATTGATATTGAAGGAAAGAGAGACCCATTTTCTACTGGAAGATTAACAATGGAAGTTATGAAAAAGCCAGTTCCTACAAATATTATATTTGCAAAAAAACCAGAGGTTATTTCAATTATAAAAACTCCTAAATTTGTGAGTATATTAAAGCCAGAAGAGAAAATTGAAAAACCAGAACCACCAAAAGTTTCTTCTATAGAAAAACCACAAATTACTAAAGGAGAAGAAATTTCTGTTTCTTCCAAATTACCGGAAGTAGGGAAAGTATCAAAACCTGAAGTAACTCCTTTTGTTTTACCTGAAAAAGAATGTCCTCTTATATATAGAGGAAGAATGATTTTAGAAGGGGTTGAATATATTTTTATAGAAGGGACAAAAAGAACTTATAGAGTAACAGTGGGAGATATTGTTGAGGGATATAGAATATTGAAGAAAGAAAACAACAAAATAATTTTATCAAAGGAGGGACTCTTATATGAAATCAATGCTCAATAGAAAACATTTCTTGACATTTAATATAAAAACTTGTAAAATTAAAAAAGAGGGGAGAAAAATGAAAAAAGTTATTTTGACATTTATTTTATTAACAAATTTATGTATCTGGGCTCAGAATAATGTTAATCTTGATGCTCTTTATAAACAGGCGTTGAATTTTTATTATCAAAAAAAGTATCCTGAAGCACTAAACTTATTTAATCAAATAAAGGGAATAGACCCATCGTTCAGGAAGAGTCAAGTAGATAGGTATATAAATGTAACAAAGACAAAACTTGGCAAACTTGGAATGAAAGAAACATATAAAATAGGAGAAGGAGATATAAAAGAGATAACTGTCTCAAAGGAAGATGAGTTTGAAAAACTTGCAGAGTATGCACAAAAGGCATTGCTTGAAACAACTGATTATTTAAAAGAAATAACTTTAAAATATAACATTTCAGAATTAGATATGGTTGCACCAAAATCAACACTTGAAATGGCAAGAAAAGCATATGATAATAATCAATTTACAGAAGCGATACGACTTTCAAATAAAGCAAGGTTTCAGGCAGAACAGTTGATACAAGATAAAATAATAAAGGAAAAACCACCTCTTGGAGAAATAGGAGAAAGATTGGTTACCTTAAATTTAACAGATGCAGATTTACAGCAAACATTAAAACTTATTTATGATTTAACAGGTGCAAATATAATTTTAAGTAGGGATATAAAAGGAAGGGTAACAATAAATGTAAAAGATATTCCATTGAAAAAAGTTCTTGAGTTAATATGCGAGGCAAATGGGCTAAAATACATATATGAGGATGGAGTTATTAAAATACTGACAAAAGAAGAATTTGAAAAAAGACAGGAATTTGTAAAGCAGCAAAGTAAAAGGGTTTTTAAAATAATGTTTGGAGATGCAAGCAGTATAGTTAAAGCATTGAAGGAGACATTTAAGGATGTTGATATAATTGCAGAACCGAGGACAAATTCAATAATTGTAAATACTGAGAATTCCGCATTGCTTTCAAATATACAGGAGGTAATTACAACCCTTGATAGTCCTGTCTCTCAGGTTTTAATAGAGGCAAAGATTGTAGAAATTACAACATCAACTGACAATATGTTTGCAATTGACTGGTTAATAAATTCAAGATTAATTGAGTCAATAAATGCAACATTAACAGGTCCAAGGTTTGGAACTAATCCTGGTTTTACTCCTGGGGTTTCCTCTTCTTTACCGCAGGGTGGATTTTCTTTTGGAATTACAAATAAGGATGTAAATGTTTTAATAAGTGCTCTCTCTTCACACGGAAATGTAAAACTTGTTCAGGCACCAAAAATTATGTGTTTAAATGGAACTACTGCATTTATAAGTGTAATTCAAAATTTTCCATATATACTTCCTGAATATGAAGCAACATATAATCCTCAGACAGGAGCATTAACAGGAACAAGACAGACAGTGACAGTATATGAAGAAACTGTTGGAACTGAGTTTGAAATTACACCTGTCATTCAGAGAAATAGAACAGTATTCTTGACAACAAATATTTATGATGCAAGATTTGTTGAATCAAGGATTTTAAATGCAGTAGCAGCAGGATTAACATACCGAACAGAAATACCAATAATTTCTTCAAGAGAAACAACTCAGAGTATTCTTTTATATGATGGTCAGACACTTGTAGTTGGAGGAATGATTCAAACAAGAGAGGAAAAGACAGAGACAGGAGTCCCATTTTTAAGAAGGATTCCTTTACTTGGTTATTTATTCAAGCAACCCAAATATTCAAAAACAAATAGTGAACTCATATTATTTTTAACTCCCCATATTGTTACCTCTTATGAAGAAATTTCAGATTTAACTAAGCCAGAAATAAAAAAATTTGAAGAGCCAATTAAACCAGGGATTATGGATAAATTTTAATGTTGACAATTTAATAAAAAGCAGGTAAGATAAAATAGGAGGTGATAAAAATGAAAAGAATAATATATTTAATAGTGTTAAGTTTTGCAGTTTCTCTTTATTCTCAGACATCAAGTTCTGGTTCAAGTGTAAAAACAGGGTCTTCTTCAAGAAGTAGTTCCTCAGGAACATTTGGAAGTAATAGACAAAGCAGTCAAAGGACCGAGCAAACAGAAGAAATGAGAGGACAGATTACAAATATGATTGCTTCAATTATAGGAAGTAAATTAAGGCATCCAGACCCAGAAATAAGAAAACAGGCATTAATGTCTCTTGTTTCTTCAATGGCTGGAACAAGAGAAGGAAGCGGAAATAATGGAGAGGGAGTCCAAAGTATATTTTATTTTAATCGTGAAGGAACAAATACAGAACAGGGAACTGGAGTAGGAGGAGCAACTTTTATTGGAGACCTATATGAATTATTACAAGACCCAGACCCTGAAGTGAGAGATTTAGCAAGTGTTGGAATTGATATATTATTTAATACAGAGGTAACACTTTTAAGATTTATGCAGGATGAAGACCCACTTGTGAGAAAATATGCAACAAAGATATACACAATAAGAAATCTTGGAACAGATACACAGAGGAGCGGAAGCGATAGAGAATATGGATATGCAGCACAATTGATTGCTTTAAGGACTCTTCTTGTTAGATTGAAACATGAAAAAGACCCTTCAGTAAGAAAAGTAATAACTGATGGAATAGAGCAATTTTTGATGACTGGGGGGGGTGAAAGCGGTAGACGGCAGGATATATTTGTTGGAGTTGACCAGTCAATAATTGATTATTTAAATGACCCAAATCCTGTTGTAAGGAAAAATGCACTTATTATAATTTCAAAGATGGAGTATAATCCAACAATACTTAATGTTCTTCTTGAAAGATTAAAGGTTGAACAGGATGAGGAAATAAAAACATTGATTGAAAGGACTATAGAAACTTTAACAGGCGGAGTTAGAGAAGGAGGGAGAGGAGCACTTCCCGGAGCAGGTGGTGTAAGATAATAAAAATGGGTAATTTTCATAAAAAATTTTTAATTCTTTTATGGTTGGTTTCTTTTGTTTTTGGAGAAAAGGAGTTTTATTTAAATTTCAATAATGTTGATATAAAAACATTTATAAAATTTGTTGGTGAAGTAACTAAAGAAAATTATGTGATAGACCCAAATGTAAGAGGAACAATAACTATATATTCAACAACACCTATTCCAGTTGAACAAATAGATAGAGTTTTTAAAGCAGTTTTGAATTTTTATGGATTTACAGTTGTTAAAAAAGATAGTTTGTCTTTAATTTCACCGATAACAGATGGTAGAATAAGGACAAAATATATAAATGTTGGAGATGTTCCAAAAGATAAAGAAGAAGAGTTTATAGTTCAGGTTATACCATTAAAATATTATCCTCCAGAAACAATCTCTCAAATAATTACTCCATATCTCACAAAAGGTGGTCAGGTAACAGTTGATATGAGAACAAATACATTAATAATCTCAGATGTTGGAGAAAATATAAAGAAAATAATGGAAATAGTGGAAAAAATTGATAAACCAAGTCCTCCGGGCCAGGAAGAAATAAGAATATTTAAATTACAGAATGCAGATGCGGAAGAGGTAGCGAAAGTCCTTGGTCAGATTTTACAGAAAAAAATTTCTGCTATTAGAGCACCTACGAGAACAGCACCAATTCAACCACAGGTTGTTAGTGTAAAAGCAACAAATTCATTAATTGTCTATGCAGACCCATCAGATTTTGATACAATTGAAAAAATTTTGAAGGAAATAGATGTTTTAACAAACCAGGTATTAATTGAAGCACTCATTGCAGAAGTAACATTTGATAAGACAAAAGAACTTGGAATTGAATGGGCTACAGAAAAAAAATTTGATAATGAAAAATATACAGGTGTTGCAGGAACAAATTTAGGAAATCTACAATCTTATGTTTCCTCAAAAGTTCCACCTGAAGGACTTTCTATTGCATTTTATAAAGGTGATTTTACTTTCCCTTTAAGTGTAGGTGCATTGTTAAATTTATATGCTAAGGATACACAGTTTAATATTCTTTCAACACCTCAGATTGTAACAGCAGATAATCAGGAAGCAACTATAAATGTTGGAGAAAATATACCTTATTTGAAAGAGACAAGATTTTATACATATAGTTCTGGTCAGGGGTCTGATGTTGTAAAAAGTTACGATTATAAGGATGTAGGTATAGTTCTCAAAATAACACCTCAAATAAGTCAGGATAAATATGTAAAATTAAAAATTTCACAGGAAGTTACAAAACTTGTTGAAGGTGGTATTCCTGAAGCACCAACAACCGCAAAAAGAAAAGCGGAAACCACTTTAATAATTCCAAATGGTAAAACAGTTGTTCTTGGTGGTCTTTTAAGAAACGATTCTGAAAAAGCAATTATAAAAGTTCCTTTTCTTGGAGATATCCCTGGATTAGGTCACTTTTTTAGAAAGGAATCTATTAAATCAGTTAAAACAAATTTAATGATATTTATTACACCTCATATAATTTCAACTTTTGAAGAAGCAGAAAAGATTAAGGAAGAAAAAGAAAAAATAATTAAAGAAGAAAATAAAAATGGAAAAAATTAAATATCTTGATAACTTTGAGGATAGAATAGACCCTGAAATTCTAAATATTTTCCCTTATAATTTTTTGAAGAATAATTGTTTTATTCCTGTTCTTGGTGATAATGGCGATATATTTATTGTGACGAGTAATCCATTAAATATTGATATTGGAGAAATTAAAACAATTTTAAAGAAAGATGTAAGAATTGTTCTTTCAAGTGAGGAAAAAATTAATGATTGTATAGAAAAATTTTATTATCATCCCAGTTCTTCAAAAAAAGTTATTGATGACCTCAGTTCAGAAGAAATTATTCATATAGAAGGGGATATAGATACTGAAACATCAAATTTACTTGACCTTGCAAATAAAGCACCTGTTATAAGAATTGTTAATCAGATAATTTACAGAGCAATCTCAATGAGAGCAAGTGATATACATTTACAGGTAACAGAAAATTCATTAAAAGTTAGATACAGGATAGATGGAGTTTTACACGATATTTTTGTTTTACCAAAGAAATTTCATCCTCCAATTGTAACAAGGATAAAAATAATGTCAAATCTTGATATTGCTGAAAAAAGGATTCCACAGGATGGCAGGACTTCAATAAAAGTTGATAGTAAGAAAATAGATATAAGAATTTCAGTAATACCAACTTTTTTTGGAGAATCAATAGTTTTAAGATTACTTGATAGGGAAACATTCCTTTTTGGACTTGAAGAACTTGGCTTTTCAGAAGACAACTACAATAGATTTAATCAATTGATCCACTATGACCACGGAATAATCTTATTAACAGGACCAACAGGTAGTGGTAAAACAACAACTTTATATGCAGCATTATCAAAGATAAATAATCCAGGGATAAATATAATAACTCTTGAAGACCCTGTTGAATATAATCTTGAGGGAATAAATCAGATTCAGGTTAATCCAAAAGTTGGCTTGACTTTTGCAAATGGTTTGAGGTCTATTTTGAGACATGACCCAAATGTTATAATGGTAGGAGAAATAAGGGATATAGAGACAGCAGAAATGGCTATACAAGCATCATTAACAGGCCATCTTGTATTCAGCACTTTACATACAAATGATGCATCAAGTGCAATTGTTAGATTAATAGATATGGGAATAGAACCATATTTAATTGCTTCTTCATTGATTGGAGTTATGGCTCAAAGGCTTGTAAGATTAAACTGTCCGCATTGTTCTGTTGAAGAAAAACCATCTGTTGAATTAATTTCTGCCATAGGTCTGGAAGAAAAAGACCTTATAGATGGGAAATTTATGAGAGGGAAAGGTTGTAGAATATGTTTAAATGAAGGATATTATGGAAGGACAGGGATTTTTGAATTACTTGTTATTGATGAAGAAATTAGAGAACTTATATTAAAAAGAGCATCTCTTTCAGATATTAAAAAAGCAGGATTAAAGAAAGGTATGAAAACATTAAGAATGGATGGCATAGAAAAAGTTAAAAAAGGTTTAACAACAATTCAGGAAGTATTAAGGGTAACTCAGGGTGTTTAAATGGCAATTTATTCATATATTTTAATTGATAAAAAGGGTAATGTGATAAAAGGAAAAAGAGAGAGTATTAATCCAGATAGTTTAAAAGCAGAATTTCAAAAAGAAGGATATTATGTTGTAAAAATCAATGAAGAGAGGAAAATTAATCTTAAATTTTTTGATAGGGTCAGAGAGGAAGATTTAATTGTTGCTTTAAGAGAGTTTTCCACATTCCTAAATTCTAAAATTCCTCTTGATGAAGCACTAACAGGTTTGATTTCCCAGATGAAAAATGGAAAACTTAAGGATATATTTATTGATATTCAAAAAAATATTAGAGAAGGAGCAAGTCTTTCTCAAGCATTAAAAAAACATTCAAATTTATTTTCAGATATGATTATTTCAATGGTAAAAGTTGGAGAGGAAACAGGTAATCTTGACCTTGTTCTCTCAAGAATTTCTGATTTTCTTGAAAAAAGAACTGCCTTTAAAAATAGAATAAAAACTATTATGACCTATCCTGTTTTTATGATAGTTGTTGCTTTTTTTGTTATTATTTTTATTCTAACATTTATTATACCAACGATTACAAGAATCTTTAATGAGATTTCAATAAATTTACCAGTTTTAACAAAAATTTTGATCGGAATAGCCAATTTTTTTAGAAATTTCTGGATATATTTAATTTTTTTAATTTTTTTAATTTTTTTCTCAGTAAGAAATTTTTTGAAAACAGATAAAGGGAAAAGAATTATTGAAAAAATTATATGGAAGGTACCATTTTTTAATGATATTTTTTTAAAAAGGGAGATTATAAATTTTTCAAAAACCCTTTCTACATTAATAAGTGGAGGTGTTGATATAATTGAATCTTTAAATATCGCAAAAGATGTTTTAATAAGTTTTAATATGAAAAAGGAGATAGAAGAGATTTCACAATATGTTTCAAAAGGTAGTTCTATCTCTTCTGCTTTTTCAAAAAGTAAATACTTCCCTTATTTATTTACTCAACTTATAAGTGCAGGAGAAAAAAGTGGAAATTTACCTGAAATGCTTAATAAGGTCGGGGATATTTATGAAGAAGAACTGTCCCAGAAATCAACAAGGTTTGTCACATTTTTAGAACCATTTATGATTCTTTTTATGGGTGGTATTATTGGCTTTATAGTAATATCAGTTCTTTTACCAATTTTCCAGATTTCACAGTCAATAAAATGAATACGAAAAACGGGTTTACATTTATTGAGTTAATGGTTGTTATTATAATAATAGGAATGCTTGCAATGATTGTTATGCCTTCATTTTTAAAAAGAGTT
>Ga0078972_1006202_pt1 | contig 28845 bp, 22 predicted proteins | sample YelNatPaOPGAMG01_FD_67568 | JGI IMG/M metagenome (GOLD analysis project Ga0078972, IMG submission 67568) | Hot spring thermophilic microbial communities from Obsidian Pool, Yellowstone National Park, USA - OP-RAMG-01 (SPADES assembly) (version 2) | ecosystem: Environmental > Aquatic > Thermal... | reverse complement strand
TGGCGGCTGATGGTGGAACAGTGCCGTAGATTCGGCGTGTGTTGTGTTCGCGTGCCGTTTGAGGAGCTGCGCCTGTTTACTCCGGGCCAATCGGTGCGGCGTGCCACGGAATGGGCCGTCTTCCGAGCGCTTCGCGCGTGGTGTATGCGGCAGGCGCGCCGAGAGAACCTTTTTACTGCTCATCGAGTGTACGGCCATTTGGAGACAGGGCGCGTGAGCGAGCCGTATCTACTGTATCTACTGGACCGGCTGCCTACGGGAGTGAGCGAGGTCTATCTGCATCCCGGTGCAGGTGGTTCGCCGGATCCTGAGCTCCGGGCGCTTGTGAGCCCGGCCGTGCGGGCGCGAATGGAAGATAGAGGCATTGCTTTGGTTACCTACGGCCGGGCTGTGGCTTTGATGCGTGACAAAAGCGCGGGCGTTGAAGATGGGCGCTACCGATAGAGCCGTGCAGATCGGGTGCGAGATGCCGCCAGGAGGGTGCGCCGTTCCTCGTACTTCCAGCGATTATCGTACAGCAGGATTACATTGGTGAGGAAGCGCTTGGGGCGGATCAGCATTTTGCCCTTATAGTAGAGCCCGAGCGAAGACCCTGCATCGAGGTTGATTGCGTTCACCACACCTAGGGCGCGCATCGCTCGGGCAAGCTTGGAGAGGTATACCGGTTTGCGCGTCGCCACAAAAACGAGCGCGTTCTCCCGCGTTACTCCCACAGCAAGGCGGCTATTGCGGCTGAGCATCCGTTGATCCCTAAAGCCTTCCTGACGCGGATCTACGTAAACAACCCCGTCGTGGATGAGCCTCGGGCCGCTCCGGAGCACAAAGTCGAACCTGCTCCAATCCTGATGCGTGTAGCGTTTTGGCTGAAGGAACTCAACCTCGTTATTGTCTGTGATGCAAAGTGCTGTGCCCACGCCCCCGAAATGGGCGAGTTGGCCGTCAATCACGATATCCCCCACGGGAAAGTGATTCCGCGTACTGAAGAACGTGCCGGTGACCGCAACTGTAGGCGCGGCACGGCGGACCATCTGTGCGAAGGGCTCTGCGTGGCCGGGACCGTAGCGAGCCAGCTCGGCCGTTACCTTTACGTTAAGGTCGTTTAGGTTGGCGTAGATCACCTTAAGCGGGATGCCGGCCGCATAGGTCTCAACCATGTGGATGCTTTGGGCGCAGGCAGGCGTTTGATAGGCCCAGGCGGCCAAAAGGATGATTGCAAAGAACTTGTTCGTTGTATTAGTTGCGTGCATCGGGTATCGAGCGGCCTCACAACGAGCCAACTTCGCTTTGTGCTGTGGCGGGAATGCAGCCTATCCCACACACGTTCCGTATAATTGTTCCATGCCGTGTACGGAATGCCGTGGTATGGGAGCAAATTGGGTGCTGCAGATACGGCGAGCGAACGGATGCTCCCTGTGGCTGCTGTGCGTGGGAGTATGCGCTCCGTGTTAGGGCTTCAGAACGAAGGCGTCTATTCCCACCAGGGTGCCCACCGACTGCGCATTCTTTCCGACGATCTTCACGACGATGGGGTTGTTCCCAGCCTTGACCGCGATTCGTCCAAGACTCACCGGGCCCGAGGGCACAACATCTGGATTGTACAAATCCACCTCTGGGCCGATGGGCTGTCCGTCGTAGAGAAGCTGGATGCGCCCGTAGTCCTTGGCCTTCGTGAAGTAGCCAACCAATTCGTATGTGCCTGCGGTAGAAGCCGGCAAAACCAGCGTTAACTCGTCGCCCGGCTTTGCGCCGGTCCACCAAAGCTGGCTCTCTCCGCTCCATTCGCCGTCAAAGGAACCCATGTCTTGCGTGGCAACGTTGCCTGCGGTAGCTTTTGCCGTGGATACGAGCGATTCTCCCTCAATGGCTCCTTGTATCTTGAACGGGGGCGGCGGCACAAAGGGCAGAAGATCTGCAGGATTGGCAGGCAGAGGCGGGAAGGGAGCGTGGGGTTCGGACTGATACCAGTACGCTACGCTGGAGTAGTCCGCTTCCGTGTCATTTTGGTTGCCATGCTCAATAGTCACGCGGATGGACTTATGGAAGGGGATGGCGTCTTCAATATGCCAGCGATAGGCGCTGATACGTCCGTGCTGGTCATCTTTGATGATGCATCCGTGATAAGGCGCAGAGTACGGCCCACGATCAAAGTACCACCCGCTCGAGAAGTAGTCTTCCGTACCCGTTCCATTGATCGAGGGAGTGGTTTCACCATCAATATAAATCATCTCGTCGCCTTCTAGGAAGCCAAGACCGTGGCCTTTGCGGTTCTGCATAAAGAGGGCGGTTCCTACATAGTGGCCCTGGCCGGTGGCTTCCAGGATGGTGTAGTTCTTGCCCTTGGTCGTAGGGTTTTCCCTGCGCCACTGGGCGTGGAAGTGGCGCAGATCCTTGGGTAGCGACTTGTAGGCGGTGAAGTCAATGTTGTAGTAGAACGCGTCTATGCGACGCTTGCTCAGATTCGTAAGGGTCCATTTCGCGGATTTGTGGAAGGGCATGGGCCAATAGCAATTGTATCCCCCACTGGTTTCATTGAGCGGGAGGGAGATGTAATCATGTTGTTCGCCGAAACCCACGCCGAAGAAGTCACCGATGGGCACCTCTACGCTTGGCGTGGGCTCGTCATCCCAGTACATGCGGAGGATCGCCTGGCGGTGGATCGTCATTTCCGATCTCGGTGCGATGGTTACCCAGAAGCGGCGAATGATCCCTGCGCCCTTATAGTCGAGAAGGGTAATTGTTTGACCGGGATCCACCGCACGAGCATCGCCGTTCCCACCCGAACGGTCCCAACTCCCCTCGTGTTTGGCAACGCCGTCATGGGGGAGCATTAGCCCCGCCAAGGGACTGCCTAAAAGGGCGGCGGGATTTCGGCCCTGGGCGATTACCGATATCGGTGCCGCGAGCAGGGCAAGGGTCGCAGCAAGGCATACAGTTGTGGCGCGCATGATCTCCTCCTCGATCGGTGGGTAGGTGCCTTCAGGGATTCTTTCTCAAAACAATATCGTCATCCGAAGCGCGCAGAACCGCGTCGTAGTAGGATTTTACCTGGGGATACTCCTGGGCGGGCATGCGGCCCGGCCGTGACACGCTTGTAACCCGAATGACGAGCGAGCGCCCGTTATCTGCAGGAACGATCGTCCGCGTGTATTCAAAAAGCGGGCACGCGATATGTACATCCTCCGGCGTATCCTCGATGGAGTAACCCGTAGGCAGGTTGATGATCGTCTCGCTCGTTTGGAGGTTTGCTTCTTCCACCACGATGGGCCAAATCCGGTGCTCTTTGACGAATGGGTTAGATTTCTCGGGACCGGCTGCAAGGTTCGCCACGGGAACGATGAGCAAAGACCGGGTTCGCTTCGCGCGGTTGGGCGCCGTGAGCGCCAAACGGATTAGGTACGGATCCCGCTTATCGGTCCCATCGGGGAGGGTGTAGGAGTTCACGATGCCTCCCGGGGAGAAGGACTGCGCCAACGCCTGCACTACTTCCTTGCGCTGGTCCGGGGTGATGCTGCGCACATAAGCCCTCCACTGCTCGGCGGTACTGCCCTTCATGGCCGTTTCCTGGCGTATATGGGCCGAGCCATCCGGGTGCAGATCCACCCATGTTTTAGACGCGAAGCCATTCTCCTCGGGCTGGAAGCCCGGTATCGTTTGGAACACGCCTCCCGTCTTGCTCACCACAAAGCCCTCGCACCCGCGGTCCGCTGCTGGGATGTCGCCATACCCGCACGTTTCGGCGGTGGCGTCCAACCACACGGGCTTGCCATCCACATCGGCTTGGGCAATGCAATGGTCGAAGGCATCTAGGCCCGGTAGCTGTTGGCTTATAGGCGCGCGATACTGCGCTTGCAGAAGCACCGGTTGGGCTTTAATACCTGCGGCTTGAAGCATGGCGATGAGGAGGATGGCCTTATCCTTACAATCCCCGTACAGCTTGTTGAATACTTCGGGGGCGGGATGCGGTTTGAATGCAGAAAGGCCGAATTCCAAACCGACGTATCGCACGCGGTTAGCCACCCAATCGTACAGGGCCGCCGCTTTCTCTGCATCGGTCTGCTTGCCGGCGACGGCCTTTGCAACGGCGTCTCGCATGGCGGGAGTGAGGGCTATTTGGGGATTGGCGAGCTTCCAAAACCACTGGGCAATATCCTGCCAGGAGGCGATCGTAGTGACCTCCATCCACGTTCGGATCTCCCGGAGAGGCGGCATGGCCGGTTCTACCTCGATGGGTTTGGCATTGGTGAGTTGCCAGGTATACACGCGCGATTTGCCATCCGCGGAGGTTGTGGTGCTGGTTTTTACCCCTGCGTCGTTGTAGACTTTGAACCGGATCTGTTTCGTTGCCGGCGCGGTAAGCGTGTATCGGCTCAGGACCACGGGTTCCTGCCCGGTGAACGCCCATGTGTCCCAATAGTGGCCAGGCATAATCACCGGGCGTGTGATCTCCTGCCAGGTGTAGTCTATTACGCAGTCATCCTCGATACCCGGCATAGAGAAACCCACGGCCATGGTATCTCCGTAGAGGGGGTATTCGGAAAACGGGGAGGTTACCCGTATTTCCGAAGGCGACACTTCTAGAACGCGCCCGTCCCGTGTAATGGTACGCGCCTTCAATACCTTGATGCTCTGATAGCTGGCATTGTAGGGGAGGCTTACCTCGGCCTGGGATCGCGCCCGTTCGTTGAAGAGTTTGAGGGTTTCCCGGTAGTAGGCCACTACGGTGCCGTCTGGCCGGATGTGAACGGTGGCCAAATCCAGCAGGCGCGCGAAGTTGCTGTTGGGCCATTGTGCTGCTGCGGGAGCATTCCTTAGGGCACTCTGCAATTCAGGATCGAGTACCTTCGATTTTGGAGAAGCGGCACCCACTTCGCCGCGGGCGATTTGGCCGGCTGCACACGGCGCGCCTAAACACAAGGGCAAAAGCGCAAGTATGCAACCTGCTGTTGGGATCGAGCGGAAGTGCACGGGCATATACCTTCTATGGTAAGGATGCTCTGGCCAAGCCAGGGTTATTGTGCAATACGGCTGGGAATGGCCCTCGGGATCCCGAGGGCCGGTGCAATGGCGGTGGCTCTACAAAGGATCACCACCGCGGTCTACATTGTCCTTCGTATAGATGCGGGTTCCCAGTGTGATCACCTTTGGGACGGGCTGTTTGTTCAAGATTTTGATGGCCGTGTCTATGGCCTCCTTACCTCCCGTAGGGTACTGAAACGTAGCGGTAAGGATGCCGTCCTTTACAAGGCGCACTCCCTCGGTAGGCAGCGCATCTATCCCGATGAACTTGATCTGCTTCTCTCGACCTTTGCCCTCTTGGAGGGCTGCCTGGTAAGCGCCATTTGCGCTGGGATCGTTATGGGCGTACACGGCATCTATGTGGGGAAAGCGTGCGAGTGCGGATGCCATCTCTCGCTGAGCATTGGGCTGGAGCCATTGGCAATCGGCATCGAAAATGATGTGGATTTGGGAACCCTGGATGCCTTGCATGAAGCCATCATGCCGCTCCTGGGCGGGAGTTGACGTCATGAGCCCCTTCAATTCGACGATGTCACCCTTGCCTCCGAGGAGCTTGGACAGAAACTTTCCTGCCTCACGCCCAATCTTCACGTTATCGCCGCCGATGAAGCAGGTGAACTTGTCCCCTTCCACCTTGCGATCCAGCACGATCACGGGGATGCCGGCGTCCATGGCTTCGGCAACGGGTGCTGTAAGCGGGCGCGCTTCCTTTGGGCTGATGATGATGAGGTTCACGTGTTGCTGGATGAACTCACGCACTTGAGCCTGCTGCGTCTCGCTTTTGTTCTGAGCGTCTCGGTAGATCACCTGCAGTTCCGGATGGGCTTTGGCTGCATCCTCGATGTCATGGTTCATCTGTACACGCCATGGCTCGCCTAAATTGCACTGAGACATTCCGATGACCCATTTGGCCTGTTGGGGCTGCTGTGCTCCCGAGGTTGCCTGGGTGTTGGATGCAGGTTTGCCGCATCCCATCAGGACCACGGCGAGTGCAAGCGGAATACACATTACGGGCTTCATTGGTTCTCCCTCTTTCCTCTCTGGATCAGTACCGCCAGGGCGATGATACCCCCTTGAAGGATCATACGTTGCGCGATGGGCGTGGCGTTGAGACTTAGGATCTTGTTGATATACGCCACAATCATCACGCCGATGAGGGTGAAGAACATGCCACCTCGTCCCCCTGCCAGGCTCGTGCCTCCTATGACTACTGCAGCAATGGCATCTAGTTCGTACGTAAAGCCGGCTTCGGGGTCACCCAGGTCCTGCCGGCACGCATTCACAATGCCTGCCAGTGCCGCGAAAGCTCCGCACAGGGCGTAGGTGATTATCTTAGTACGATGGACCGCCATACCCGAGAGGCGCGCGGCCTCCTCATTGCCGCCGATGGCGTACAGGCGCCTGCCGTATCGTGTGTTTCGCACGACCACCGCCATCACGAGGATGGAGGCCAAAAAGAGGAGTGTGGCCGGCTGCATCCCGATCCCCGGGAGGGCTCTCGTCATCCATCTGAAGAAGAAGGGGGTGTCTTGCTGATAGTGATACCATGGAAGGGCGGCCGGCTGAACCTTGATGCCCCCAGAGATCAACTTGGCCATCCCACGAGCAGACACCATCACGGCAAGCGTGGCTACGAAGGGCTGCATCCGGAATCGGGTGATTAAGGTGCCGCTTACCAGTCCCGCCAATAGTCCTGCTACGATTGTGGCGGGGAACGCTTGCACCACCGGCCAGCCATACCCGATGGTGAGGAGGGCGAAGAGGGTAGCAGAGAGGCCCACAACCGAGCCGACCGAAAGATCTATGCCGCCGCTCAAGATCACCAACGTCATACCGGTGGCGAGGAGGCCGTATTCGCAGTATTCAAAGACGATGTCAAGTTGCGTGCGCCAGGAGAGGAAGATGGGCAGGTGCGTGTCAAACGCGCGTGGTGTGAAGAAGCATCCTAAGGTGAACACCAAGAGCAGTGCGATGACGCCGCGATATTGATCCACCACGTGCAATACGCCGGACACGCGGTGCGAAAGGGACCGGGAGGCCACAGCCGATGGCGGCCCTGGCCTCATAATTGGTTCTGCCCTCGCAACTTTGCTCGCCGGCGAGCAACGCTTACCGGGAACAGGCTCATGCCAGAACCTCGTCCACAGGGGTGTAAGGCAATGCGTATTGTTCGGCGATATCCTGAAGGCACACGCGTCCCTCCACGATATTGAGCCCCTGCCGTAGGGCGGCATCAATGATCGCAGCGTCTTTCCAGCCCTGGCGCGCGAGCTTACGTACGTAGGGAAGTGTTTCGTTGGTGAGCGCGTAGGTAGATGTGCCGGCCACGGCTCCAGGCATATTGGTGACACAGTAATGCACCACGCCCTCTTCGATGAAGGTTGGGTTGCTGTGCGTGGTAGGGCGTGTCGTTTGGAAGCAACCGCCCTGGTCCACGGCAACATCCACAACTACAGCTCCTCGCTTCATCGTTTTAAGCATGTCGCGCGTTACCAACACGGGAGCTTTGGCCCCGCGGCGCAATACGCCTCCGATCACAAGGTCGGCATCGTGGATGGCTTGCCTAATGTTGTAGCGGTTGGAATAGAGGGTGCGCACGTTGGCGGGCATCACGTCATCCAAATACCGCAGACGCTCGGTATTGATGTCCAGGATCAAAACGTTCGCACCGATGCCGGCTGCCACCTTGGCTGCGTTGGATCCCACGACGCCGCCGCCTAACACTACCACATTCGCGGGGAGAACACCGGGTACACCGCTCAGGAGGATGCCCCGGCCTTCCATAGGGCGCTCCAGGTACTTGGCTCCCTCTTGGATTGCCATGCGCCCGGCCACCTCGCTCATCGGGGTAAGAAGGGGCAGGGTGCCGTCGGCCAGTTGGATTGTTTCGTACGCGACGCAAACTACGCCGGCCGCCATCATGGCTCGTGTAAGCTCTTCGCTGGCCGCAAAGTGGAAGTACGTAAAGATGATTTGGCCGCTGCGCAAGTACGGATACTCCTGAGGCTGTGGCTCCTTCACCTTTACAATCAAACCCGCCTCTGCGTATACATCGCGTGCGGTGTCGGCCAAGCGCGCTCCGGCCGCTGCGTATTGGGCGTCCTCAATACCCGTACCCAGACCAGCTCCACGCTCGATGAGGACCGTATGTCCGTCCTCCACCAAGATCTCTACACCGGCCGGCACCAGGCCTACCCGATATTCGCTATTCTTAATCTCTTTAGGTACTCCGATGATCATGATCCACTCCGCCGTTGGGGTATGAGTGGGCCCTCGTGGCCCTACTCGGGACAAGGTTATCTCTCTGAGAGGCCCTTACACTACGGATCGGCACGATGGCGATCGGGAGGACGGGAAGGAAAGGACCCGCATGGTATTTCTCGACGGGCTTTTCCCATTCCTGCAGCATGGCTTTCCGAGCAATCTACGCGCTTGGCACCAGGCCGACGAGCGCAGCGCAAACCGGGGCCTCATTGCCGCTTCAGCCCTAGCCGCACTACAGTAACGGAGAAGGGGGGAAGGCGAACGGGAACTGCAGTGGCCGCCGCGGGCACGCTGGCGCGCACAGGTACAACCCGCCGCGGATCTTGAAAGGAGTTTTCGTCCTCCGGATGGGCAGAGGTAAGCACCCAGGTGTCCGCTCGCTCGGAAAGCCTTGCACCCCGGACCGCCACGGTAACCGCCTGTGCTTCCCTACCACTGTTGACGAGCTTCACGATGAGCGTGCGGCCATCCTGGGTGCTGCCCGCAGAAGCGGCGATAGGGCCCGCGGACCGATCCACAACATCGTGCACCAATCGGCCGTCGAGGTAGCACCGAATACGATTACCGCGCAACTCTATGCGAATGGAGTACCAGCGCCCAACTTCCACGCTGCCCGGCACGTCGCGCCCTACGATGGATTTGGAGCCACCCGTGCACTTTTCGATTGCGTGGCGCGTGTTTCCCCAACCGCCGATGTTCCACCAGTACCAATTGTTCTCATCGCGCACGTGGAACATGATCAGGAAGCCCTCTGCACCACCGATCTTGCGGGCTTTGAGGGTGAGAGTATAATCTCCCCATCCAACATCGCCGACAGTGGATCGGTCGTCTTCGTTGAAGTCCATCTGCCGGTAAGCTCCCTGGTCCACACTCCAAGTACCGCGGTGAGATGCCCAACGGCTGGCGCCGGTTGCGAAGTCTTCGGAGAAGAGCGTTTGTCCCCCGGCAGTTACTTGGATATCGCGATATTCCGCTTGCGTCCGCCAGGTTCCCACGCCAATGCCGCCGTGTGCAGATGGTGTTTCGACATGCGGCGTAATGAGGGTGAGCGGCAAGACATTCTGCACGCGGTTCCGGCTGAAGAGCCATTGCACCCAATAGGACGGGGTACCGTAGCAGCGTGATGCATCAAAGCAGATGGCGTCGGGGTTCCAGGCACGGTTGTTCACGTTGACGAACAAGGGCGCGTACGAAGCCATAGATACTACATCGGAGTTGCGCTCTAGGCCTGTCATGAAAGTAGCTTCAGCAACGGCTGCCCTTAAATTGCCCTTACCGCATTCCTGCGTAACGGCGTATTCGCCTACGTAGATTTTGGGCCCACGCCGGCTGTAGGTGTCGTACCGCGTGGCGTTGTTCACGAAGAATTGCGGATTGGCGTAATAGTGTTCGTCAATTAAATCGGCCGGCCGGCTGCGCACAGGGATATCCGCCACCAATCTGACCTCTGGGTACCGGGCTTTAATGGCGTCATAGAAACGCGCGTATCGCTCTTCATATGCCGGCCCGCCGTTCTCGTTCCCGATCTCCATCATGCGCAAGTGGAAGGGGGCGGGATGGCCATTGCGCGCGCGGAGAGCTCCCCACCGGCTCGTGACGGGCCCGTTAGCATACTCCAGTGCGTCTAATGCATCCTGAACCCACGGCCCCAGCTCATCCAGAGGCACGTTGCCGCCATGGGCCATTCCGCAATTGATCACGAACAGGGGCTCCGCTCCTAGATCCTCGCACATTTGGAGGTATTCATGGAAGCCAAGGCCATCCGTGGATGTATATCCCCACAAGTTCCAGTGGCCGGGGCGCTCCCATATGGGTCCGATGGTCTTCTTCCATCGAAACGCGTTGACCAGTTGATCTCCTTCGCAGAAGCATCCCCCGGGGAAGCGCACAAAGGACGGCTTAAGATCCGCAAGCATGGAAGCAAGATCCTCGCGGAGGCCGTTCTTTCGGCCCTTGAAAGTGTCTACGGGCATCAGGGATGCAAAGGCCACGAAATACGTACCAGGCCGCGTAGCTCTCAGAACAAGGCGCGCGCCAGGATCGTTTTTGTTGGCCCGCAACAGAACGTTCCGCTGCGTCCATGCGCTCGAAAGTCCGCCGATGGTGGCGGAGGAACTGACCCTACCTGAAGCCCCCTCGAGCGTGGCCATGAGGCCGCCATTTGCGGGCTCGCTTCGCGCGAAGAGTATGAGCCGATATCCCTGTCCGCGCCGAACAGCCATACCCCAATACCCGCCATTGGCCACGCCCTGACCCGGGCGTTGCGCATCCACTTTAAGTTCATGAGGATTGGCGGAGTTCAGAGGATGCGCAGTGTCCACAGAGAGACCGGCGCCATCCACGGACGTCCAACCCTCCAGGGCATCCCGGGCAGAGAACGACCGGTTCCGCACCATTTCGGCATAAAGCCCGCCATCGCCGGCGTGATTGATTTCCTCAAAGAAGATGCCGAAGAGCCTGGGGCTTACACTGTGAAGTGGATGGCTGGCGTCTATTGTGAGGGTGATGTTGGAATGCACATCTGGCGCGGATGGGGCTAGGAACATGGAAGAAGCGATCAACGCGGCTAGGATGCTCAAGTCCAATCCCTCCCTGAACGATGATCGGATCCTGGCGCACGGCCGGTGCCTCTAAGTGCCTTGCCGCCAGGTGGCTCATGATTCGCTCTTGGCCGGCTCCATACCTTCGCCCAGCGCAGGAATTTGCGTCTCAAGATTGGCGGATGGGGGTTCCGGTTCTTGGTTACAGGGGGCCGGGGGATCTATCAGGCCGTACGGGCACGTGGTAATGCCCATCCGCACGGCCCATGCAGAATCGCCCCAGGAGTAGTGCCAGAATTCGTCTCGGCAATTCGAGAACCCGGCGCTGAGCATGGCAGCCACCAGGATCATGCGATGGACACGGGCGAGGCCCTTCGGTATCGGTGACCACGTGTACGCGGCTTGCCAACCTTCGGCAGGCGAGCTGAGGTCGGCGAGGTTGCCGGAAGGATCCAGAAGGGCCACGTCCACGGCGCCACCTGTGCAGTGTCCCGGCGGCGCCGGCTGGTCATAGGGAGCAAAGTACCGATTGGTGGCCCGTCGCAGTGCCGAAAGGGGCCAATCGGGATGTTCGGCCTTCATCTTGGCAAAGTAGCCGTCCCATAGGCCCTTTTGCATCTGTAATGTTCTCAAACACGTACCCACCCGCAGACGGTATCCGCGCGGCAGGGAGGCGGACGCCGCATGGAGCATCCGGGCTACGGTCACCCTGAGGTAGGGGCACACCTCATCGGGCACGTCCACCAGCGGACACACCTCGCGGATATCTACCAGCGGTTCCTTGGTTTCGCGAATGCGGACGCGGTTCAGGGCCGCAATCGGTTCAGGGGCACCTAACTTCATTGCAAGTGGAGATTGGGGCGAGGAAGGCACAAAAGGGCGCCCGTGTCCCCCTCAAATCTGTTAATGGTACGATCGTCAGACTCTGTGGTGCACGGATGCGCAGGTTGGGTTACTCGTCGCCATCCTCGTCGTCTTCGGGTTCCTCCATTGCGCCCGAGCTATCTGTGTAGCGGCTAATCTCTTCACCTCGAAAGACGTGGGCTACGAAGTCTTCGCGCTCGAATCGGGGCATGTAGGAGGAGACAATGTCGTCGTCAATTTGCGCCATTAACTCTTCTTCGTCGGCGACACTCATATCGGCCTCAAAGATGATGGTGGCGTGGATTGTGTCCTGGGCATAGTGCAGATCCAGCTGCCCAACGCGGCGTTCTCCCTCCCATATGAGGTAGATTTCGGAGGACACCGTGCGCACTAGCCGCGTTAACTTGAAGCGGTTTTCCACTTCCTTTCCTCCATGGTGCATCCGCACGGTGCTATCAGGTTGTGGCCTTCACACCCATCGCATTCATAAGGCGCGTGTCGGCTAGGCTCACCACGCGAATGGCACCTCGATCGGTGTCTTCTACGAAGGCCACGGCCTCCATGGGTTCCGTCACTTCCAGGGTAGCATGGTGGATTGCGAGGTGAACCCCGGGATGCACAACGCATTGTACCACGACTGTGCCCTCGAGTCTTTCGCTTGAGCGCATGAGCGTTACCCGCTTCTCGCTGAGCAGGTCGCGGAGCTTCGACTCGAGTTGTTCGCGCTTACTCTGGAGAGTTTGCATGAGCTTCCGCCGGTTGGAAGCTTCGGCGTCCCCAGTGGACGCGGAAAGGGGCCGTAGCGCTTGTGCAATCTGGTGAATTGCTGCTTTGCATTGGCCGATTTCGGCCTCAAGTTCATCTAGGCGCTGAGCGCTTACTTTGTCGAAGCCTACCACTACGCGTGTCTCGATGTGAGCCGCCCCTAGGTTCCCGATGATCAATCCCTGCCCTGCGATGATGGAGCCGCCAGACACTTCCGCAGTCTTAGGACCTACAACGCGTCGGCGTGTGAGGACGGTGCACTGCCTCAGGAGTGCGGACACGTAGACGTTTTCTTCGGTGACAATATTGCAACGGGCCGCCCGGGTAAGCCGCACTTCACCTAGGGCTCTAATTGTGGCCCCGGCGGCGATGCCCTGGATCACTACGGGCCCGCGTGCCCGGATCTGGGCGCCCTTAACGTCGCCGCGCACTGCCAATCCGCCGGCGTACTCCACCGTGTCGAAGCCAAGGTCCCCGTCCTCGATGTGGACGGGGTGCACACTGATGCTGTTGCCTGTGACCTCTACGATGCCATCTTCCGCCGCGAAGAACCGCTGCCGATCTGCCGAGGTAACAATGCCTGTGCCTGCAATGAGGGCTGCGTTTCTACCGCCGTCGGGAGGGATGGGCTTGAGGGGAGCCGTAATGGTAGCCCCTGGCGCGCCCCGGGCAGGTGGTATGATGACGGCGATGAGACTGCCGCGTGCCACACGCCGCTCGGGTGGGATGGCGAAGTAATCCACTCCTCCGTCTGGAGTGCGGGGAAGCGGCTGACGGGCTAAGCTCTCATCAATCTCCCAGCGAATGCGCCCATCCACGCCATCCACCGGCGGGATGCCCTGGGCTACCATGAACCTTAGGGGTGGCATATTCGTCTCCTCTGAATAGTGGGCAGCCTGGATGATGGCGGGCCTGAGGTAGCCATACACGATGCCACTCTGCCTGAGCAGCGCCATGATCTGCTGGGCTGTAGCAGGTGCTCCTCCCGCTCGGCGGGGTGTGACGATCACGTAGGCCTGGCAGCATGTGCCATCCAGATCCAGCTCTATTTTGCTGTCGGGGTTGTAGCGGTGCATCGGGTGTCGCTCCGGGTGCGGCACGATCTATTATCGGCAGAACAGCCGCCGTAGCAAGGATTCATCAGCGCGGCGGCGAAATAGGCCGGTGAGCAGGTATGATGTGGGGCTGAAGCGCGCCGATAATGACCAACGGCAGCACCATCTGCTCCGCGGCCGTTCCATGCTTATGGGGCGAGCTGCATTCAACGAAAGGTAAAGGGGAGGACGGCTTCTTGCGATCGGGCATACTTCTCGTGCTGGCAGTGGTGGGCATGCGCGCTGTTGCCTGGGCGGATAGTGTAATCGTACTGGACCTACCGCCTTCGCAATCGGCAGCCTTGCCGGAGCGGCACGCACCGGCAGGGCGCAGTGCTCGGCCAATCTCCTCCAGGCATCAGGTACAGCGATCCGAGGATTTGGATCGGAGCGGCTATGCTCCTCGAAGCCGAGGTGAGCGGGTAGTTGGAAGGCTTGGTGTAATCGTCCGTTCGGCGTTTCTGCGCGTGCGTCCTAGCCTTCACAGCCGCGCGCTCACACAAGTGCATGCTGGAACGTATGTAGCCCTCACCGAGGACAAAGGAGCCTGGCTGGGCATCCTCATGCAAGATCGTTCCACGGGCTGGGCTCCGAGCACGTGTGTGAAGGTGCTGGAATACGAGGTGGTATCTGCCGAGGCACCGTCCCGTCACTCCTATGGCCCGCCGCCGGTCAATACCGCTCTTATGGCGGGCTGGCAGCAAGCGGTGATTCAGGAGGCATATCGCTTCCTGGGAGTGCCCTACAAGTTCGGAGGGACCTCGCCCAACGGACTGGATTGTTCTGCGTTCGTGCAGCACTGCTACAAGGTGCTGGGCATCGAGCTCCCCAGAACGGCTCATGAGCAGGCACTTGTTGGCGTTCCCGTTACGGAGGATCAGCTTCAGGCCGCCGACCGACTTTATTTCGCCGGGCGAGATGGCCGCATCACCCACACCGGCATCTACATCGGCAATGGGTACTTCATCCATGCGTCGTCACGCAACGGTGCTGTATCCATAAGCCGATTGGATGATCCCCTGTACCGGCGAATGTTTGTGGGAGCTAGGCGGTAGGAATTCGCGATTTGGGTAGGGGCATGTAGCGGCGTCGAGTTTGTTCGTGTCGCCTGGCGCCCTTACGATGCCGCCTGAGCCATCTCTCTCCAGGCCAGCTCGGCCGCTCCCATTACGCCCGCATCTTCGCCGAGCTCTGCCTCCACCAGCCGACATGTTCGGGCCAGGGATGCGATGGCATGCGCCCGCATGGAGCGTTCCGCTGCGGCGATGAGCCCGGTGGCCTTTCGGATACCGCCTCCGAGGACTACCACTTCGGGGTTGAAAGCATTGATGGCGTTGGCGATGCCAATGCCCAAATAGTAGCCGGTCTCTTCGAACACGGCCAGGGCGGCTGCATCCCCTTGCTGGGCAGCTTCGTCAATGAGCTTTGGGGTAAGGAGCGTCTTGTCGGAGGGGCACATGCTGGCTAGTAGGGTGGGCTTCCCAGCTTCGATGGCACGTAGAGCCCTCTCAACGATGGCATCCCGGCCACAGTACGCTTCCAAGTGACCGAAATCGCCGCATCCACACTGCGCCCCGCCTGCCACAATTACTTGATGTCCAAACTCCACCGCTCCGCCTGTGTGCCCGGTAATCAGGCGTCCGTTGGACACGACCCCACTGCCGATCCCTGTGCCCAAAGTAAGCATAACCAGATCCGTAGTTCCGCGACCGGCGCCGTATCGGAATTCCCCAAGGGCTGCAATGTTGGCATCATTGCCGGCATAGCAAGCAATCCCCAACTCGTGCGACACGGGGCCGGTAAACGGCACGTCTAGGAAAATCTGGAACGCGCCGTCCGTAGTTTCCCCGAAATTCGGGGACCAGATGATCACCCCTGTTCTGGTGTCTATATGACCTGGGACCGCCATGCCGATCGCACCGATGTCCTGGGGCTGGAGGCGGGCAGATGCTATGGCCTGGCGCACGGTGAGGGCTACCTGCTCTATGACCTTGGCAGCGCCCTCTCGCGCCCGCGAGGGGTTTCGCGCCTGGCCTGCGATCTTATCATCCCTTCCTACCACGGCGGCGCGCACATTCGTGCCGCCCAGGTCCACGCCCACAACAAAGGAAGCGTTGGGATTAGGTCGCAAGGTCATGGTAAGTTCGGGAGAAACAAAGCCGGTTGATGCCGGGGAAACCGCGTTCGTTGCCATGGAGCATCCTGTTATGAGTATTTGATGAGGTTGGCCGCAACCGATGCCCGGAAACGGTCAATGTAGCCGAGCACATAATCCTGAATGCTGAGGTCCGGCTGATGGATGAGGGGAGTAAGATCCATGCCGAAGTTGATCATCTGTGCAGCATCTACGGAGTGGCTTTCGAAATAGGTGGCATTGGCCCGGCGGCGGCCTAGGGTGGCAAGATCGTATCGCTTACCGCCCGTTATCTGGGAATCGAAGAGCGCCACCAATGCGGCGGCGATATTCTCGTGGAGGTCCAGCCGAAACACGACCTTGTCTTCGTCCTCCATCCAATCCAGGCTCCGCCAAACTTCGCAGCCCACCACGCGGCTAGGCTTGACGTCCTCCGGAAGATCGCGCAACGCCTGGATGGATCTGAGGGCCGTTGCTACATGCGTGGGGTGCTTATCGGCGAGATTGTGTAGGTATACGGTGTGGGGATGGGTAGCTTGAAGCACGGCCCGCAGATCATGAATCGGGCTCAGATTCCCGGCATCCTTCACCTCATTGCTGGGGTAGTCCAGAAAGATCACGGCGGAGTATTCGCCCACCACCGCTGCTTTCTTCTGTTCCCTCCGGCGGATGGCCCGCATTTGTTCGTCGGTGAAATGGGCGTAGATGCCGTCGCGTGCACTGCCTGCACCATCGGTGACTACTACGCCGGTGAACCATTGATCCTGGCGTCCAAAGCAGGCGAGGATCCCTTCTGCCGCCATGATTTCAAGGTCATCCGGATGGGATGCGATGGCCAGGTGGGTTGTACGGCTTAGAGCCTCGGTGGGTGATGTGGAATCGGGTGTGTAGATCTCGGAACCAGGCTTCGACCATTTCATGGGATAATTCTACCTCTCGCCCGGGCTCTGAAGATAGGCAGGCGGCACAGGAGCGCTATCGGTGATCTCCTCAATAACGCGCCATTGATCGTTTTGCCGGTGTAGGATCAAGGTCGCAAGGTTGTCGCCTTCTTCCTGCTTCACCCCCTTGTGCACCAAAAAAGTGCAGGCGGCCGTATTCGCCCCGATGAACTGGATAGAGGCTTCGTCGAATATCGTGAGCATGTTGGCGGTCACGCGCTTGCGATCATCGTCTGAGAGCGGGCGTTGTTTCATGTGTTGGGCAATGGAGGAGAGCAGCGCTCTCATTGCCTTGTCGTCGCGAAGGGTAATCTGGCCGTCCCGCACGATGTACAACGGCATTCGGGACACGGCCAGGCATACGTCCGCATCGCCGAAAATGGTGCCGGCGTAGTAACGGAACGCGGCAGCCCGCACCTGATCCTCCGCATTCTTTGCCTTCTGGCGGGCCCACGCCAGCGCACCCGCTATACTCAGGCACGCGCACGCAGCCGGCACTGCTACTGCGAACCTACGTACGCGCATCATCGCGCAGCCCCTATTAGCCAAACCTGATCAAACGTGACCGAAGTATGGGGAGCCAGCCGAACGGGTTTTGCGTAAAGCTCCAGGTTCACCCGATGGTCTGCGGGGGATGTATCCAGTAGCGCGGTGTCCGTCTGTTCCGGATCGAACCGTTCGGTGATCGCTATGCCGGCAGCGTTGAGCGTCCAGCCTCCATCGGGCAGGTCTTTGCCACGCAAGAAGATCTCCGTGGGCTTTTCCCCAACGGGAATATCCACCATCTTACCGCCGCGATTCCGGAAGGCCACCACGGCTTTGGATCCCTCGGGTATGGCGAATTCGGGATGGCCCCGAAGCGTAACAGATACCGGCGTGTCGCTCTCATTCGAGGCTGTAGATGTTATGCGTAGAGACGATCCCTCCAGACTGTAGGTGCGGGTAAGTCGTATTCCATTGGGCAGGCGCGCCGAGAGCGTGAGGGAGCCTGGAGCCGCCTGGGCCGTATAAGCTTCGTTCCATCCGGGCGAGCGGTACTCTCCCGCAGTGTACTCCTCATAGCCGCCGGCATTGGGATAACCTTCGCGTGTGGGCTCCGCCACGTGCATTACATTCATCTGAGCCGGCTTCGCAATCAATTGTACGATGCGCCCTCCCAGGGCAGGCACCACATCGAGACGGAGGGACTCATTCTCGAGCGTTTCCACCGGATAGGAAGCCCCGGTGTTGCGAATGCGCTCCAAGAAATGCTCCACGGGCTCTCCCTCGCGGACTTGGCCGATGTGGTACTTTTGGATCTTCTCGATTACCCGCTGGGCCAGATTGCCCCGAGGCCCACCGCCGGTAGGTTTGTACTGCCCGCCAGACACCTCGTATTTCGGCACGGCGCGCATAAGCTCCACATATTCCAGTGCCAGCCGAGCGCGTTGCACCTCGTCGTGAGCCGCAGGATCCCCTGCCGTAACCTTTTCCGCTGCATCGAAAAGCTTATCCCCTTGCGCTAGAACGTCCGAGCTTAGGTAGGGAGCCGTTGGGGGATCGTAGATGTGCGCGTGAATGTTGTGTTTTCGCGGGCCCTCATGCAGCAGATCCAGCCACTTGCGGATGTAGGGCGCGGCTTTGCCGTAAACGCCGTTGATGTACTCGTCTATAATGGGCTTTGCCGGGCGATCAGGATTCCACATGAGCTTCGCCATGAGGTATGCCTTGAGCTCCGACATTTCTCCACCGCCGCCCGGCGCGTAATCCCCTTCGTAGAAGAGGCCCACAACACCATGCTCGTGGAAAAGGGGGATATCCCTCGCGATTTCATCTAGGTCCGGCAGGGGCTGAAGGTAATTGGCGAAGTTGGTGCTGTAGTGCCAAACATAGAGCTGGTTGGTGATTTTGGACCACGCCAATAGGTTCCGGTAGGGATGTGTATTGGCGCTGCACTGATCTAGTCCGTGGCTGACACAGGCGCCTATGGGCGCGAGGCGGATGCGCACATTGGGACGCGGTTTGGTGATCTTAGGGGGATCCTCCGTCCATTGGTAGGCAAGCGTGTCAATGAGGACGTGCGGATACTCTTTGGCTATGGCATCTGCTACGGCATTCACGAAGCGAAGTACCACGCCGGAGGGTGCCCCCTCTTCCTTCTCTACTGCCTTGCAATTGGGGCATTGGCATGCATATCCCGTGTCATTCTGCGACACAGAGAAGATTGTGGCGTTCGGGTTCTCCCGTATCCATTGCTTCACACGTTCGATGCTGATGCGGAGCACGTCGGGATTAGTAAGGCACAACTGGTAGTAACCCTTCATGCGCTTTCCGTTGATCATGGAGAAGTATTCCGGGTGCTTATCGAAATACTCGTCCGGCGGAACTAAGGAGTTGAAGGTGTGTACGAATGGGCCATAGGCTACCCGTCCGCCCACGCTCTCGTCCAGGTCCTGTGCATTACCATTCGTTCGATTTCGCACGGCCCAATCGCGATTGAACGCTTCGGTGTAATACGGCTCTCGGTACTCAAAGGCCGGCTTTTGGTGGATATTGAGAGGGGGCAGCGTGATGGTTTTGCGGTGCGGGATCTTGCTAACGCGCTGATTGAACCAGCGACATCCCAGAACATCCTCCAACAGAGCGTAACACCCGTACATGGCTCCGCGCTTGCCGCCACCGGCGATCTCGATATTGCTCCCCACCGTGCGGATCGTGAGTTCCTCTTCGGCAAGTTGAGGGTCCGTTCGGATCACGATGGCGTTTCTGGGTGTAGCGCCCGGCTGCAGGTCCACGATGGGCAGGATGGCTCCGGACATCTCTTGCAGGAAGTGTTGCAACTCCTGGGCACCGTGGCGCATGGCCGGCGTTGCGTTAGGGGCCAGAAGGATAGCATAGTTACTCTTACCGTTTCGGACGATGGTGAGACGTTGCGCAGCAGCGGGAAGCGCGAACAGCGCCGTTACCGCAAGGATGCAGAGTACTCGCATGGCGATCCTCCAGACGCAGTGTGGGTTACGTTGTGCCGTAGAGCCGGTCACCGAAATCACCTAACCCGGGCAAGATGTATTTACGGGCATTAAGTTCGCGATCCAGGGCGGATGTAAAAATGGCGACTTCCGGGAAATGCGTCTGTAACCTTTGGACACCTTCGGGAGCCGCCACCACGCAGATGAGGATGACTCTTGCCGGCTTGTGGGTATAGATTTCGCTGAGTGCCTGATGCGCCGATCCCCCTGTAGCCAGCATCGGATCCACCAACATCACGGTTCGGCCGTCGAGCGGGGGAAGTTTTCGGTAGTAGCTATTGGCGATGGCCGTGTCCTCATCGCGTTCCAATCCGAAGTATCCCACCGTAACATCGGGGAACAAATCTACGATTGCATCAAGCATCCCCAAGCCCGCGCGGAGGATGGGGATCACCACGAGTTCCTCATCGAGGATGGGGGCGCATATGGCCTCTAAGGGGGTACGCACGGCAACATTCTTTGTGCGGAGCGATCGCGTGGCTTCCAGCGCCAGCATCAGGGTGAGTTTGCGCGTGAGCGTGCGGAAGAGCGCCGGCTTGGTGGTTTCGTCCCGCAAGTGCGTGAGATAATGCTGTGCGAGGGGATGGTTTATGACGATGAGTGACATACGCGCTTCACCACGCGACTGCCCACGTAGAAGGGTGGTACCCAGGGTTCCGTTGCAGGCAATGGAAGGAAATATGACCCGTGCTGCCCGGGGCCGCCGCCTCCCCGCTAACCCACGATCTCGGCGAACACATCCCGCAGTTCATGTTCCTTGTCCGCATTTACCAAAGCGATGAGGCTATCCCCTTCTTCATAGCGTGTGTCCCCGGTGGGGATCATGGCCTGGTCGTGACGGATGATGGAAATGATGAGGGCCCCGGCCGGAAGGGGCACGTCGCGAACTTCTTTGTTCAGTACTGGGGATTTCGGGCCCACTTCGATCTCTACAATCTCGATATTCCCGCGTTTAAGCGCCGCCAAGGGAATAACCTCTCCCGTTTCGATCTCCTGTTCGATTAGGTTGTAGATGATCTTGGTTGAGCTTACGGTGGCGTCTATTCCCAAGCGGTGGAAGAGGCCCTCGTTCCGGGGATTATTAATACGGGCGATGGTGCGAGGCACACCGAACTTCATCTTTGCCATTTGGCAAATCACCAAATTATCTTCATCATCGCCGGTGACGGCTACGACGGCATCCGCACGGGCTCCGCCGGCCTCCTCCATGATGCGCACCTCACAACCATCCCCTTGCATCACCACCTCGCCGAGCTCTTCCGCGAGGCGTTTGTGTCGAGCCCGATCGCGCTCCATCAATAGCACTTCGTGGGGCGTCTTCACCAGGGTGCGCGCCAGATAGTAACCTACGCTCCCACCGCCAACGATTATGATGTACATGTTGTTTCCCAGCTAGAACCGGCAGATGCCTTACATTCTCGGGCGCCGGTGGATTGGCTACACGTTCAGGGCCAGATATTCGGCGTTGTAATCCTTGGCGATGGCCCATTCGCCTGTAGCGAGAAAGTCCCTCAAAAGGCCGGATAAGATCGTGGTGCCGCAGATGGTGATGATGCCATGGGCGCGGTAGATATCCGCGCGCACGGGGTCGTTGATGCGCGAGATCACCGTCTTCACATTGTAGACGATCTTGGCGATCTGTGCGGCCATGATGTTCCGGTTATCGCCTTGCGTTACGGACACGAATACATCACACTTTTCCACGCCCGCACGCTTCAGCACTTCCTCGTCAATCCCATTGCCGATGATGCGCTGCCCACGAAACTTACTTCCCAGGCGGCGGAACGCCTCACTCTGAAGATCTATCACCGTCACGTTATGGCCGTCGTGGTACATGAGCCGGGCGAGTGTAGAGCCTACCCGGCCACATCCCAAGATAATCACGTTCATCAGCGGTTCATCTCCTCAATGCCCACAAATAGCTCGGTAAAGCCCTATGGTTCATGGAGCCGTGTGCAGCGGTCTCCGGTAGATTCCGTAGACCCTCCCTGTTTCCCTGCCGCCTCGGACAATGGAAGGTTGTGGCCGAGGCAAACACGCGCCGATCGGCCACTAGGGTTGCGTCGGAGGCCGGCCGTGCTTAGAATTCATCTTCAATGCCTCCGGCCGGCAATCCCTCAACGTTTTCCCCGGCGCCTGGAGCCTTGCGTCCCACCAGAACACTGCAGGGGGCGCGCCGAAGGAGCAGCTCCGCGATATCAAAGAAGCGCGCGTCCTCAACACGGTGGGCAAATCCCCCAACCACCACGCATTCAGCCTTCAGGTTCCTCAGAACTTGCAGCAGCCCCTCATCGGGATCGCGAACGCGCTCAACGGAAGCCGATGGCGTAAGATTATGCTTTCGAGCACGCTCAAGTGCATCCTGGAGAACCTTCGTGGCTATGGTCTCTTGCTCCGGCAGCGGTGAGGCGAGAGGCAAGTTCCTGGAGACTTCCAAAAGATAGACTAAGTGGACCGGCGCTTTAAGATCTCGGGCGAGGCGGGTGGAAATGGTGAGGGCGTGCTCAAGATCCAGCCCCGGGAGGATGGGGATAATAATGCCGCCTGACCGTTCTCCGTGCCCGTTGCTTTCCGTTGCTGCAGGCTCGCTCAATTCCAGCGATGCTCGCGCCTCTTCCAAAGAGCGAGCGATTGGAAGCTGGGAGCGTACACCGGGGACGGAGCGGATGACCGTTTGCACGTTTTCCGGTAGGTTGCAGACCACAATCCGCGCCCCGGCGGATTGGATGTCGCGCAGCGCGTCTAAGAATGTGCGCGCTCCCTCCTCCGTTACGTGATCCAACCCTTGACAATCAATGATGATGCCCTCGGGATGGGATTTCAGGAGGAGGTTTGCGGCTGCCTTGATGGTGAGCCATTGGTTTTTCACCAGGCTACCGTTGAGCTGCACGACGTTCTCTTTCGTTGTTACGATCATGGTTATTTGATAGGTTGCTGTCCGGCTGCCTTGGCTTGCGCCGGGTCTAGGAAGTAGCGGACATTGGCGACAATTACACCCGGCCGACCCATAAGATATAACTTCACAAGGAGACCGTTGGCGTTGTGCAGGAAGCTGTGCCACCAGCGATTAGACACAAATTCCGGCACCACAACCGTCACTACATGGTGCGGTCGCTCCTTCTGAACCTCGTCCAGGTAGGCCATGAGGGGGCCGATGACGGAACGATACGGCGAGGGGAGGATTACCAGCGGTATGTCCTCACCTACATATTGCTCCCATTCCTTAAGCAGACGCGGTGTGCTTTCTGGGTCTATCTCGATGTGGATCGCGCGGCAATCTGGCGAGATGGACCGCGCGTACTCCAGCGCCGGGAAGATCCCGCGATGGAGGCTGGGCACCAGAAGCAAGACGGTGTTGGAAAACGGCACCGGGTCAGGTTTGTATCCTACTAGCGAGAGCTTCTGCCGGATATATTCGTAGTGCCGGTGGATGCCGAGGAACATGGCGATGAGGATGCCGGCAACTACAATGACGATCCAGGCGCCTTCTGGCGCCTTCTCTACGATGATGTTCATCAGCACCACGAACGTTGCCGTTGCTCCGATGCCGTTGATGATCATCTTGAGGCGCCAATTGGGCCCCTTGAGCCGTCGCCAGTGGACCACCATGCCGCTTTGCGAAAGGGTGAACGCAGTGAATACACCTACCGCATAGAGAGGGATGAGGCGATCTACACTGCCGTGGAACGCGACCAGGAGGATGATGGAGGACAGGCCGAGGATGAGGATGCCGTTGGAGAAGACAAGCTTATCACCTTGATTGGCGAGCTGCCTTGGCGCAAACCGGTCCCGTGCCAGAATGGCCGACAGGCGTGGAAAATCTGCGAAGCTGGTTTGGGCGGCCACCACCAGAATCAGGAGGGTAGAAAACTGCATGGCGTAATACAGGCCGATGCGGAGCCCGCTCACCGGCACACCCATTCCGGGCTTACCGAAGATCGCTGCGGAAAGTTGATCTATCACGGGAGGGGCCGTGCGTTGCGCCGTTTCCCAATACACTACGTGCAGTTGAGCCGAAAGCCATGATATACCCAGGAGTAGCGTCCCTAAAATGATGCCCATCCACGTTAAGGTAATGGCGGCGTTGCGCGACTCGGGCTTGCAAAACGCAGGGATGCCGTTGCTCACAGCCTCGGTGCCGGTCATAGCAGAACATCCGTTGGCGAAGGCACGGAGCACGACAAACACAAGGGCCGATCGTGAGAGGGCTGCAGCCGGCGTGAAGTGCCCTCCCATGGTTTGATTGACCGCCTGTGGGTAGATGTGCCACCATCCAAAAACAACGCCCACCACACCCAGAGCGATGAGCAAGTAGCCCATAAAGATGAACGAGTAGGTGGGCAAGGCAAAGAGCGCGCCGGACTCGCGGAGACCTCGGAGGTTCGCAAATGTAATCAGAACAACGCACAGGATACAGACGAGCACCAGCTCCCTCTGAAAGGCGGCCATAAGGGGTGTGGCGAGCAGGTTCTGCACTCCAGAAGCAATGGACACGGACACGGTGAGGATGTAATCAATAAGTAACGCTGAAGCGGCTACTAACCCCCAGCCTACTCCCAGGTTCTCCTTGCTGACAATATACGATCCTCCGCCGGAGGGGTATGCAAAGATCGTTTGCCAATAGGAGGCAACCACCACGGCCAACAACACGACGATGGCAAGGGTTACCCCCATGGTGAGGCGGCTGTAGGTGACGCGCTCTTCCATCACCCATAGACCTGCGCCCCCTAGCGCCAGAAGGATCTGTTGCGTAGCGTAGGCTACCGAGGAGATGGCATCCGACGAGAATGTAGGTAACGCCAGAATCTTGGGGAGCTTAGTATGCTCTTGGTGCTCGGTGGCGACTGGGTGCCCGAATAAAAGGCGGCGGATGGGATTAACGTCATAGATCTCCCGCCGTTTGCGGGTTCTGTTGAGGGACGGAAGTTGCGTGGCCGCCCTGTTGTGCGCAAATGCCATAGTGCAGGGATCCTCATTCACCCGGCCATGCCTCGTGGTGCCGGCTCCCGCGGGGTCTGGGTGAGGGAACCGTGCCATCCAGAGGCAGGCGCTTTGGCCTGCTCGCGGCCACGTGAGTATATCCCAAAGCACTCAGAATGTAAACTGCTCCGCGCGAAACCGGTGCTCCGGACGGGTGCAGGGATTGGCGGGACGCACGCCGAATAGCGCACCAAAGCCAACGGACATGCAGGATAGCGGCAGGGGGAAACACGATGACTACGCGGCTAGATCCGCTGGAATACCTGGAGCGTTGGGATAAATGGTACCTCGGCGGTGGCAGAGCGCTTATTTACGCGCCACCCTTCCCTCGACACCTACAGACCCTGGGCTTCTGGGATGAGGCTCATTTCGCGGACGTAAAGCTTGAGCGCCTCTATACCATCCTTTTGCTGGATGAAGAAGGGCGCCCCCTTCGTCTAGCCAGGGAGAGCCGCCGATGGACCCCGGATGCCCTTACTCAGACCTACGTAGCCGGCGATGGATTGCGGATCCGCGAGGATAAAGTAGTGACTTCTCGCGACGTTCTCGCTTCGCGGTTGCGCATCCACAACGATGGCCGCCGGCCCCGTAATCTCCAGGCGATTCTTTGGTGTCTCCAGGACGGCACGCCTGGTGCTGGAGCATGTGATGTGCAGCGCACGGGCGAGTGCCTCTCCTTTGCATTGGTGTTTCCCGGGCAGACAGAGCGTGTTTCTGAGGCACCGGCAGAGGTCGGTGGCTGGGGATCCAGACCCGACGCGCCGTGCGCCGGAGATCACTATCTATTTGTGGCGCTTGGCTCCGATGCCGAGTTATGCTCCTTCGCCGTGCGATTGGCGGAACGGTCTTCTGGAGAACCGTTGTGGGAAGTGTCTGTGGTCCCCGAAGCGCTCCGCGATGGCCGCTTCGATAACGAAATCCGTTCTCCTAATCCCCAGGACCGGGTGTCTGCACGGCAGATCCATTGTTGCATGCAGTATCGCGTGGATCTACCGCCGGGAGAAAGCCGATGCATTCAGTTCGGGGCTGCTGTTAACCTTGTTAGGGAACATGCCGTACAGGATCTTCGTGGGGACTTGGCCACAGACGTGGCAGCGGCCTCCCGCGCTTCGTGGCAGGCTGCATTCCGCGGCGTGCCATATTTCGAATGCTCGGACGCCTATCTGCAGAAGTACTATTGGTATCGCTGGTATGGATTGCGGCTCCTCACCGTAGACCTTTCCAAGGAAGCAGCGCCCGGGCTTCCATTCCCATGTGTCTTTGAAGGTATCGGCGGTTTCCGTAGCCACATTTCCTACTCGGCCCAGTGCCATCTCTTGGAAGCCGGATGGATGCGCGATCCGTCCTTGGCCTACGGGTGTATCGAGGGTATGCTCGCTGCTCAGGAAAACAGCGGCTTTATTCCCGGCCACCTCTATCTGTGGCGACAGGACCGTGGCTTCTACCACGCCAACTGGGGCGCCAACGCCCTGCAGGTGGCACGGATTACGGGCGATATCGCTTTCGTGGAACGGGTTTATCCTGGGTTGTGCCGCTATGCGGACTATTTTGAGCGCGAGCGGGATCGCGAGGACATGGGGCTCTTCGATGTGGTGGATCAGGGCGAAACCGGACAGGAGTACTCGTCCCGCTACCTCTTCGCCGATGCGCGCGCCGATGAATGGGGGCGCTTTCAACTGAAAGGCGTGGACGCTACTGTCTATGTCTACATGACCCAACGCGCCCTTGCCGAGATGGCCCGGATGCTGGGGAAAGACCCTGAAGCGGAGGTTTGGGATCGAAAGGCAGATCGCGTGCGTGAAGCCGTGCGAAGCCTTATGTGGGATCCCGATCGCCATTTCTTCTTTGACGTGGATCCTCGCTCGGGAAGGCGCTCTCCCTATAAAGCTGCCGTGGGCTTCTATCCGTTCCTATGTGATATCGCCACGCAAGACCATTTGTCGGCCATTCGTGAGCACCTCCTCAACCCCGAGGAATTCGCTACTCCGTGGCCCACCCCAACGTCCAGTGTGGATGACCCCTATTTCAGCGCGGAAGGGGAATGGAAAGGAGTGCGGATGAGCTGTCCGTGGAACGGGCGCGTGTGGCCCATGACGAATTCCCATGTATGCGAGGCCGTCGCCCGGGCAGCCCTCACCCTGGATCCGTCCCTGCGGCACGTAGCGGTAGACCTCATGGAACGCTTCATTCGGATGATGTTCTGGTTCGGGGACGTAGAGCGGCCGAATTGCTTCGAGCATTACAATCCCTATACCGGAACTCCATCTGCCTACCGCGGCATTGATGACTATCAGCACTCGTGGGTGGTAGACCTCATCATCAAGTACGTGGTGGGGATCCAACCCCCCGTGAACGACACGCTCGTGTTGGACCCCCTGCCGTTTGACGTTGCCCGGTTCCGTATAGAAGGCTTGCACATCCGCGGCCATAATATCACTGTGTCCTGGGACGCTTCTGCCGGCTATGGAGTAGTGGTGGACGGCGAGGAATGTGCACGGAACCCTCAACGCACGCGCATCGAGCTACCCTTGGGGAGCACAGCCGGTAGTCAGAGCGCCCCATCTAGACCGGGCGGATCTTCCGGGATGGGCTAGGAGCATGGATAATTCCCCGTGGCATACGTTCCGACGCCTCCACCACACTTTTGCGGTGGCTGTATCGCTCTTCTGCGCCGCAGTGCCTGGCCGGGCCGCAGCACTCGACGCCGCGCCCCACAAGGTGCACCTAGCGGTTGCCGGTAGCGTCATACCCGGCAAAGAAGTGGTATGGGATGGTCGCGAGGTTTACCTTCCTTTGGATGCCCTGCAGCCACTGAGCATATCGGCGCGTGTCGGCAGCCGTGGGGATGTGGCTATGGTGACCCTGGCCGATGGTCGGCGTCTGCAAGTCGCAGTGGCACGGCCCCTCGGGCAACCCATGTTGCCTCTATCAGAGTTTGCGGAAGCCGTGGGCGTTACGTACCGCGTGTCTCAGGAAACGTGCTATCTGCTGCCGCTCGTTCGCAAGGTCCAGGTTCAGGGGAACCGCATCGAGATTTCCACGGCACTTCCCGTGCGCCCGCGGATCCATTCTGCCGATGCAAGCGGTACGATCACCGTGTCCCTGCTTGGAACCGCGATTGCTGCATCGTTGGTTCCGGGGCAACCCAAGGATCGCACCGGGATTCTTCGGCACGTTGACGTCCGATCGGCCGGCGATACCGTGGATTTGGTGTTGGAGGCGCAGACACCGGCTCGGGCTCGGGTGGAGCTTGGCTCCAATCCTCGGGACATTGCGATCCTGTTGGAGGCCACCGGTACCTCCCCACAGGAGCGCGTCGTTCTACCAAACGGGCCGGGACCGGCACCTGTCGAGGCAAGCAAGCGCATTTCGCCTCCCCCGACAGATGAGCCCAAACGGGTACAAAATCCCGAGGGAGTAGATGCGGGGCGCCCGGCAGGTGCCGGTGGCGATTCCGCGAAATCGAATGTGCCGGGCATGCGCGAGCCGCCGCCAACATCTAACCCCGCAATAGGTGCGCCTCAGGTACGAACTGAGGCATCTTCGGGCAATGCAAAGCCATCGGCCGTATTCGGCGGCCTAGACATCGTGCGCGATAATGATGCACACATCCAACTAAGGCTCCATCTTCAGGGGCAGGCAGAGGCGCGCGCCTCTATGGAATGGCAACCTTGGCGGCTGATCGTGGATCTACCCGGTGCCATATCCCAAAGCACGGTAACGGAGTGGCCCGTGAACCATCCGCTCCTTTCGGCGGTGCGCGCCGTGGTTGAACGGCAGGGGCTCTTGCGCATCGTTGCGGACCTCACGCGGGTAGTGGGATATCGAGTACACCGGGAGGCTGACGGCGACTGGGTTGTGGACCTCGGATTGCCGCGCAACGCCGGCCGCAGTCTTTCCGAAGCGACTGTGGTAATTGATCCTGGCCACGGCGGTCCATCGGCCACAGGATGCTGGTGTGTGATGGATGGGCACAAAGTGTATGAGAAAGACATCACGCTGGCGGTGGCTTTGAAGCTTCGTGAGATCTTGGCAGATGCGGGTGCCAACGTACTCATGACCCGCACTACAGATGTGGACGTGCCTCTCCATTCCCGCCCGGTTTTGGCCAACGAGAACAGTGCGTCGTTGTTTGTATCCATCCATGTAGATGAGATGCCGGGATCTACGCGGCCTTCCGGTACTACGGCGTATTATCACTTCGACGACGCGGCGAGTCGAGCGCTGGCCCAGGCGATT
>Ga0078972_1006201_pt1 | contig 28846 bp, 24 predicted proteins | sample YelNatPaOPGAMG01_FD_67568 | JGI IMG/M metagenome (GOLD analysis project Ga0078972, IMG submission 67568) | Hot spring thermophilic microbial communities from Obsidian Pool, Yellowstone National Park, USA - OP-RAMG-01 (SPADES assembly) (version 2) | ecosystem: Environmental > Aquatic > Thermal... | reverse complement strand
AGCCGAGACCGGGAATCGAACCCGGTACCTGCGCATTACGAGTGCGCCGCTCTGCCAAATGAGCTATCTCGGCCCAAAACAATCGGGCGTACTATAGCAGAAAGCACAGGCCGAAATCAAGGCCGCGCATTGCATCTGGGCCGCACACTGCTGCTTCAAGGTAGCACACTGCTGCTTCAAGGCCGCTTCAGGCGAAGTCGCTTGAGAAAGCGGCTTCCCAGCCTAGATATGCAGCACCGAGAATGCCAGCCTCTGCACCAAGGGCGGCGCGCACAATGCGGCGCTCAGATTCATCGCTGGAACCTTCTGCCCTGTATGCATCGAAAGCCCTGATATATCCAGCCAGAAGGGCACGCACCTGTTCCTCCACGATCTCGACAAGGCCTTTATGCAAACCTATGCCGCCGCCCACTACAATTTTGTCCGGCGCGACGGTCAATACGATATTTGCAAATGCTTGCGCAAGGTATTGGGCTTCGAGGTCCCATGCAGGATGGTCGGCTGGCAAGTTTTCCGGCAAAATGCCCCAGCGTGCCTGCATCGCAGGTCCGCTCGCAAGGCCTTCCAGGCAGTCTCCATGATGAAGGCATATGCCGCCAAAATCGTCGCCTGGAACTCTGGGAATACGCATGTGCCCAACCTCGGGATGATAACTGCTTCTCAGTGGTTTTCCATCGAAGAGGATTCCTGCACCGATTCCGGTCCCCACCGTCACATAGACGCAAGTTTTGCTTCCCTTGCCTGCTCCCCACATCCATTCGCCTATTGCTGCTGCGCCGACATCGGTTTCAAGCCTGATTGGCACACCGAGCGCGCTCTGCAGTCTCTGCGCTACATCGATATCGATCCAGCCCGGCTTGGGAGTATTGAGTACATACCCCCAGTGCATACTCGCTGTATCGCATTCGACGGGACCAAACATACCGATACCAAGCGCCTGAATGGCTGCTTTGGAGCGTACAGTTCCGCTTCCTGGGCTTTCTTTGTATGGTTCGCTCTCTTGTCTTTTTATTGCCGCTTTGCCTTCATCAAGACTGAATTCTCTGAAAAAATCGATGCATGCGCCGAGCGTCGTCTCCGGCCTGTCAGTCGGGATACGCACCTGCTTGAGCATCCGAGGTTTTGTTCCTGGAGAATCGATTGATGCGACTGCGCAGATGAATTTTGTACCGCCGCCTTCTATCGCGCCTACGAGCATATTACTCTTCCAATGTGTGAATTTCTTCAAGAGGCGCAGCGGAAGCTGTCTGGTCTTCGAATGGCTTCGATATTTTTATGAAATTTGGCGGATTTCTGAATATCGCTTTTATATAGAAGTAAAAATCGTCATTTTCCCCATAATACGTCGGAATGTGACCGATAAGGCTATAGCCTGCATTCTCGAGGGCTTGCTCTCCCAGGCTCTCTCTTTTTACCGAAGAAATCTCTACACGTATGACAGCAAAAGGGATTTTCTTGAGAAGTTCGGCATCGATCATATCGAAAAGATGCTGAATTGCCGAGCTTGAGCGATAATCCCGATCTAGCACGATAAATCGTATGTCAAAGGTGAAATTGCGCCCCGAGACGCGATGGATGAGTGCAAATGCAACCAGCGTTTTTCCATCGCGCAGCTCAAGGAGAGTATAGGGATCCCCGGGAGACTGTTTCCAGTCCTTGAGGATCTCGATCATAAGATCGATTTCAACACCTTTGAAGGCGTTGCTATTTGCGGTAACAGTTTCGTACTCTTTCAAATTGAATGATGAAAGCATTCTCCTGCCTTTTTCTAAATCTTCATGCATAAATATAAGGCATCAGTGCGATTTTGTAAACCAGTAATTTTACACTCGTACGATTAAAATCGCGTGTACCACAACATTTTCATCCAGAAAATGGGTTTCTTTTTCTTGTTGCCTTTATAAATATATCGCGAGGCGGGCAAGGTTACAATTTGAATCTGATTTCCCCAAAATATCAAAAATTGCCCTCCGGCTCGCCTTTTCCAGAGCACGAGCATCATTCAGAGAGGCTTTCCGGCGTGTTCTCTGCGCGGCTCGATATAGGCAGCATGTTATTGTTTCGGGGCCTGTCTCGCATAAATATTCATAAAATATTTAAATATATATACTTAAATTCGGTTCTCACGATATGGGAAACCCATGGGAATATACACATGGAAGGAATAAGGTATGCCAATGGGCGACAAATAAGGAAGTGTTTGCGCCATGGACAGCCAAATAGATTATCGCGCATACCGAAGCGAATGTGGAGCAGGCAGAGGATATTCTTTTCTGGGAGCCCGTTTAACCAGCTGCGGCCTTGTTGGCTTTTGATTCGATTGTGTCGAGCTGGGCCAACGCTGCTCGCCATGCGAGGGCGGCACATTTGACACGCACTGGCAGGCGAGCAATACCTTTGAACGCTGCGGCATCGCCAAAGGCATCGAGTTCATCGACATCGAGCTCGCCGCGGAGTACCGCAAGGAAGCGCTCTACCTGCGCTCGGGCTTCTTCTGGAGTTTTCCCTATAAGATCTTCTGCAAGGATGTCTGCAGAGCTCATTGAGATCGAACAGCCTGAGCCATCGAAGGCTGCGCTGGCAATGCGTCCATTATTGCCCACCTGTATCGATATGCGCACGCGGTCCCCGCATGAGGGGTTTTCGGCATATGGCAGTCCTTCGAGGATTCTGCGGTATTTCGGTTTTTTGTAGTGCTCGTGGATAATTTCTTCGTATATTGCCTGGTAGGGGTCGCTCATAATGCCTCCTGCGCATCGGCCAGAGCCTGTACTGCAGCGTCGACATCTTCGGGCAGATTATAGACGCCAAAGCTTGCGCGAGCTGAAGACACAATACCGAAGCGCCGTGCCAGAGGATGCGCACAATGGTGCCCTGCGCGAACTGCAATCCCGCGCCTGTCCAGATAGGCAGCCACATCGTGCGCATGCGCGTTTTCGAGGGTGAATGCGACAATGCCTGCGCGCTGGGGCGCATCACCAAGTATTCGCAAACCTGGGATATCCTTGATTGCTTTCAGAAAGCGCTGTGCGAGGGCTGACTCATACTCACCCAGAGCCTTAAGGCCGACGCCAGAAAGCCACTCGGCCGCTTTTTCAAGCCCGATTGCCTGAGCGATGGGCGGTGTTCCTGCTTCGAACTTATACGGCAGCTCATTGACTGAAAAACCTTCCAGCCTGACCTCTGAGATCATGTCACCTCCCCCGAGGAATGGCGGCATGCTGTCGAGCATTGTTTCGCTTCCCCAAAGAATGCCGATACCAAAAGGCCCATACATCTTGTGCCCCGAAAAAGCCACAAAATCCGCCCCAAGCACCTTCACATCGAGGGGCATGGATGGCGCAGCCTGTGCTGCATCGAGGAGAACCGGCACCCCCGCAGACCTCGCTGCTGCTACAATCCTGTCGATCGGGTTGATTGTGCCCAGCACATTCGACACCATGGTCACTGCCACAAGGCGCGTTCTCAGGCTGATGAGTTTTTCGTATTCGGCAAAATCGAGCTCGCCAAGATCGGTGACGGGGATGAATTTGAGCACGACACCCCGCCGCTCGGCAAGTTGCTGCCAAGGCACCATATTCGCATGGTGTTCCATCACGGAGAGGATGATTTCGTCGCCTTCGCGCAATGTCTCGCCGAAGGTGCGCGCAACGAGGTTGATGGACTCAGTCGTTCCGTGTGTGAATATCAATTCTTTAGGGGTAGCGCCGATGAACTGTGCCATGCTGGAGCGCGCTTTCTCGTAGCGGGCAGTCGCCTCTTCCCCTATGGTATGGATTGCGCGATGCACATTTGCACAGGATTGCATGTAAAAATTGCGCTCGGCATCGAGCACCGACAAGGGTTTCTGGGTGGTCGCGGCATTGTCGAGGTAGATTAGATTGGGGAGTGTTCTGAAGATTGGGTATTCTTTTTTCAGCTCGCGGGCTATGGCAGCGTTTGCATTGATGTCGCCGCCCTCAACCATAGCGGAGAAGGTCGTTTTCATATGCAGCTTCCTTGTTCGTCGAGGCCAAGCGCCGATGCCGCAATGCTTTCCATTTCCTCGGCGAGGTCGGACGGCAGTCTGTTCAGCACCGATCCTAGATGCCCCAGCACCAGCATGTTTTTTGCTGCTGCGCGGTCTAGTCCTCGGCTCATGAGATAAAAGAGCTCTTCCTGGCGAGGTCCACCTGTGGTGGCTCCATGGCTGCAGGCCACATCGTCTGTTTCGATTTTCAGCTGTGGGAAGCTTTCCGCACGCGCCCCATCCTCCAGCACGAGGTTTCGGTTCGCAAGGTATGCATCTGTACCGCGGGCAGTATTTTCTACATGGATGAGGCCTCTGAACGCAAGATGGGCCGAATCTTTCAGCGCGGATTTGAGGATAGTGCGGCTTTTGCCGTGAGGTGCTGTGTGGTGAATCGAAAGCACATGTTCTCCCTCTGTAGTGCAGCGAGCTCCATACGCCCCTGCAAAATTGAGTTCGCTGCCTTCTCCTTCGAGTTCGATTCGTGTTGTATATAGGCCATTTCCTTCGTCAAACACTACATTTGTCCACGTGAGCACAGCACCTTCGCCCAGTATGGCATGGCTGAGTGCCTCGCGGGAAAACGAAGATGGCAGATTTGATAGCACGGAGAGGTTGAGTCGAGCATGGGCTGCAAGGCGAATATGCAGGGATGTCGTGAAACGCAGGGAGCCAGATGTGTCCAGGTTTTTTGAGCGCGGCAGGCGGGGGGCTTGCATGCGAACCGGTTCGCTTGCTAGACGATCTTGAGATGCGGATTCGGCAGCCCAAAAACGCACAAGGACTGCCGCTTCCGCCTCAGCTTCAAGCTCGATGGCAATTTCCCTGTATTGTTCGTATTTTGCCGGTTCCAGCGGTTCTTGCTGAGCGCCCGTCAGCGTTTCCGAAGCAGGGCTCGAAATCACAATATCAAGACGCTTTAAATCGGAACTTTTCGAATGCGCAGGGAAAAGAAGCGCTGCAACGTCATTTGCATTCTCGCGACTGGAGACTTTGAGTGTTTCCAAGATTGTGCCGCTCATCCTACGGACCCCTCCATTTCCAGCTCTATGAGGCGATTCAGTTCGACTGCGTATTCCATCGGCAATTCTTTTACAAGCGGATCGATAAAGCCGTTTACTATCATAATTGCAGCCTCTTCTTCGGAAAGGCCGCGGCTCATGAGATAGAAGAGCTGTTCTTCACTTATTTTGGAAACCTTGGCTTCATGCTCCATGGTTGCCTGTTCCGATCGGATGTCCATTGTGGGATAGGTGTTGGAGCGAGAATGTGGATCGAGGATGAGCGCGTCGCATTCTACCTTGGACTTGATGTTCGTGAGCCCTGCTTCGACTTTGACGAGACCTCGATAGCTCGCTGTTCCGCCGTCTTTCGAAATGGATTTTGAGGTAATGACGCTTGAAGTATTCGATGCAAAATGGAAGATTTTCGCACCGGTATCCTGCTCCTGACCATTGCCCGCAAACGCAATCGAAAGCACTTCGCCCCGGGCACCTGGGCCCATGAGAAAAATGGCCGGGTACTTCATGGTAACCTTGGAACCAATGTTGCCATCCACCCACTCCATAATTGCGTTGTCGTAGGCAAACGCGCGCTTGGTCACAAGGTTATACATGTTGCTCGACCAGTTCTGCACTGTGGAGTAGCGAATACGCGAATTCGGCAGGGCGATGATTTCCACTACCGCTGAATGCAGGCTGTCCTTCGAGAATACAGGCGCTGTGCAGCCTTCGATGTAATGTACAAAAGAACCTTCATCCGCAATGATCAGCGTCCGCTCGAATTGGCCGAAGGCCTGCGAGTTGACTCTGAAATACGCCTGTAAGGGTATGTCGACATGTACGCCGGGCGGCACATAGACAAAGGAACCGCCCGACCACACCGCGCTGTTGAGCGCAGCGAACTTGTTATCATCGGGCGGTACGACGGTTCCGAAAAAGCGCTTGACAAGATCCGGATGTTCGCGTACGGCCGTTTCTACATCGGAGAAAAGAATACCTTTTTTCTTGAGGTCTTCGCGAATATTGTGATAGACCATTTCGGAGTCATACTGCGCTCCCACGCCTGCAAGGAATTTTCGTTCCGCTTCGGGTACACCAAGCCGTTCGTAGGTTGATTTGATATCCAAAGGCAACGCATCCCATGAATTTTGTGCACTCTCTGTGGGCTTTGAGTAATAGGTCATGGAACCGAATTCGAGCTGGGAGAGATTCGCTCCCCATGTGGGCATCGGAAGAGTTTGGAAGAGGTGCAGGGCTCGGAGTCTGAAGCGCAGCATCCATTCAGGTTCATCCTTGGTTTTGCTTATTGCGCGGACTGTTTCTTCGGTCAAGCCCTGGCTGGTTTTGACAATTGAGCGGTTCGGCATCGAAAAACCAAAACGCTCAGCGTATCCTTCACCTATAGTTCGGATTGAGGCATCAGGCTGAAGAGCAGCACTTTCAGTGTTCATATACAGCCTCTCGGATTTCCGGATTTGCTGGATTCGCGACAATGCGGCGAATGCCGTCATATCCCTCGCGCTCCAGAAGTTCGACGAGCTCGAAGCCCCCGGAGGCTACAATGTGCCCTTTTTCCAGAATATGCACCTTGTCTGGTTTTACGAGATCGAGAAGGCGCCGGTAATGCGTAATCACCAGAGCAGAGAAGCCATGCCCGCGCATATGGTTGATTCCTTTTGCGACGACTTTGAGCGCATCGATGTCCAGACCCGAATCGGTTTCGTCGAAAATGGCAAAACGAGGCTGAATCGTCAAAAGCTGGAGAATCTCCATCCGCTTTTTCTCGCCGCCGGAAAAGCCATCGTTGAGATAGCGATTCACGAAAGCCGGCTCGATATCGAGCATTCGCAAATTTTCCTTGAGCTCGTTTAAGAATACCGAGGTATTCCTGGGCGGGTTTCGCCGCAAGTCGGCGATGCGTTTCAAGAATTTCGAAACCGTGACTCCGGGAATCTCTGCTGGGTATTGAAAGGCAAGAAAGAGGCCTTTTCGGGCTCGTTCCCACACTTTCAGATTGAGGAGATTTTCGCCATCGAAGAGTATTTTGCCATCCTCGACAACGTAGCTCGGATGACCCATAAGAATGTTGGCGAGGGTACTCTTGCCATGGCCGTTTGGCCCCATGAGGGCGTGCACTTCTCCATCGGGCACTTCGAGATCGAGCGCATCGATAATGCGCTTATTTTCGATACCGGCCGAAAGGCCGCGAATAATCAATCCTTCTTGCATAGGGGTTCCTTCCTGATAGTGTTCTCAACCTTGGGTAAAACCGGGCGACCATTCTCAATGGCCGATAGCTGTATGCCTGGCATCAGTTCCTAGCTGCTACCAGATTGCATAGCCCATGTTCAAGCGGATTTCTTCGCTTGCTCGATCTATCGACCATGGTGGATTCCAGACCAGCCTCGCGCGCACCGGACGAATGCCGGTTTTTTTCTGTAAAGTGCGCTCAATGTCTCTTCTCAGCTGGGGCTCAAGCGGGCAGCCGATATAGGTCAGTGTAAAGTCGACCTCAATCCCATTTTCGGTCTGTTCGGCACGGTACACCAAGCCCAAATCGACAATGGAATAGCCCAGCTCTGGGTCTTTTACCGCCTTGAGCATTTCCAGTAACGCTGCTTCCGAAAATTTCTCTGTTTTATCTGTCATATACTATACTAATATAGTCAATTTTATGTATATATTCTAGTAGTCAAGTAGGAATTTAGCAAAAATTTTCGAAGGAGATGCTATGAACGCTTTAGTAATCTTGGCTCAGCCCAAAAAACAGAGTTTCAATAGTGCGATAGCTGCCGAGATTGTGCGCTCGCTTGGACAACACAGGTATGATCCTGTAAGCTTGATTGATCTCTATGCCGATGCCTTCAATCCGGTGATGCCCCAGGAAGAGTTGCCACGCAAGTTCAGTTTCGATGAAACGACACTTCGCTATCAGGAACGGATACAGGAAGCTGACCGGGTTGTTTTTGTCTATCCGGATTGGTGGGGAGGCCCGCCTGCTATCATGAAGGGATTTTTGGATAGGGTGTTCCGGCCCGGCATCGCATATGGATTCAGAGAAGCGGATTTTAAAAACGCTGATGCACCGGGCCTTTTCTCACACAAGCAATTCGATGTATTCATCACGACAGATGCGCGAGAACCAGAAAGCGGCATATCAAACGATTGGCCACCCGTTATGGTCTGGAAAGAGAATGTGCTAGCGTTTTGCGGCGTAACCGAAGCGGCGGTCCATGTATTCTGGAACCTCCGCCATAGTACCTATGCCCAGCGCAAAGCCTGGCTGGACAGCATTCACAGCATGCTGGCTATTCAGCCCAGATCAGCGCTAGATTGATGATTGTTTCGACCGCAAGCGCCATCTCCGACACGGAAGCCCATTCGAAGCGGCTGTGATAGTTGTAGCCGCCAGTAAAGAGGTTTGGTGTGGGGATGCCCATCTCAGTAAGACGCGAGCCATCGGTTCCTCCACGAATGGGTTTCATGACTGGCTCGAAGCCGGCTGTCTTGATTGCTCGTTCGAGTTTTCCGAGCACTTCGGGCTGAGCATCGAGCTTCTGTTTCATGTTGAGGTATTGCTGGGTGATGGCTAATTTGACCTGCCCGCCGGGGAATTGGGCTTCGACTGCAGCAGCAAATGCTTTGAGCGCCGCAATGCGCTCCTGCATCCGGTCCGAGGAAAAGTCGCGAAGGTATACTTCTGTCCACGCATGGTCGATGGTACCTGACAATTCGATAGGGCAGTAGTATCCATACCAACCGTCGGTGGCTTCGGGGCTTTCGGAGCGCGGCAGCATGCCGATAAAGCTTGCAGCCATAGCAACTGCATTCGCGAGCTTGCCGCGAGCCGCCCCAATATGGATTACTTTGCCGAAAAATTCGGCCTTTACTGCATAGGCATTGAAGCATTCGGCTTCGATTTCGGGCGCTTTGCCGCCATCGAGGGTATAACAGGCAACTGCTCTGGCCTTTTGAAGGGGGAAGTTATCCATGCCCTTACCGGTCTCTTCATCGGGCGTGAAGTAGATGTCGATCGGACCATGCTCGAGTTCGGGATGCTTGATGAGCCAGGCAATGGCTGTCATGATCTCAGCCACACCTGCCTTATCGTCTGCCCCAAGGAGAGTGCTTCCGTCGGTCACGATAATGGTGTCATCGACATGCTCGGTGAGATCGGGGAACTCGGCAGGATCAAGGACGTACTGGTCCGAAAGTTGTACCGCCTTGCCATCATAATCACGGATTATTCGAGGCTTGACGCCGCTCCCAGAAACATCACTCGCGGTATCCATGTGCGCCATGAGCCCGATGCAGGGAGCTTGTTCCTTGCCATGACTTGCTGGCAGGCGGGCAATCAGATAACAGCGATCGTCGAGTTCGACATGGGGGACACCCATCTCGCGGAGCTCGCGTTCGAGTGTGCGCGCAAGGTCCCATTGGCCTTTTGTGGTCGGCGTTTCTTCAGCATGGCGATTGCTCTGAGTGTCGATCTTCGCATAGCTGATAAAACGGTTCATTACTTCGTCCGAATAAGGACGGGAAAGAAATTCGATTGTTCTGTTCATGATTGTCTAATATGGCACCGATGAGTGGGGTCGCGCAAGGTGGGTGTGGTATTAGTGTTCTCAAGCTTGTGTAAAAACCATGCGAACATCCTGTTCCGGGTATTCTTGTCTTGTTGTGCCCTCTTCGGTAGTATATCCATAGAATGATTCCTACATATCCTGAGTTTGCGCCCCTCGACCTCGATGCAAGAGAGGCTTTATATCCCAGTCTCAATCTCTTGCCTGACGGCATTTCAGAGTTTACGTTTGCCGGTCTCTATCTGTTCCGTCACACCTATAACTATCGAATTTCCCGCCTGTCCGATGGGAATCTTGTTATTTCCGGGCATCGCAGGGAGAAATCCTTCTTCTATTTACCGTGCTGTTTCCCTTCTGTAGACCTTTTTGACGAGCTGATGCACCAGTATGATTACATGCGCCACATGTCTGAGACGCAGGCAAATCAGCACCGCATCGAGCTTGAAGCGCGCGGCTATCTTGTTTTCGAGGACAGGGACAATTTTGATTATCTCTATAACCGCGAAGATCTGGCAGCGCTCAATGGGCGCGCATACCATAAAAAGCGCAATCTGGTAAATGGCTTCGTGAGTTCGTATTCCTGCGAGCAAAGAGCGCTCACAAAAGCGCGGATCAAAGATGCGCTCGCTGTGTTGGAAGAATGGCGTACTGCAAAGGGTGTCGATGGTGACTATGCAGCTGCGCGCGATGCGTTGGAGCATTTTGAAGTTCTGGGCCTTCGCGGCGCTGTGTACTATATCGAAAATGAACCGGTCGGGTGGTGCCTTGGTGAGCCTCTCGCGAAAGGCAAGATGTTCGCAATCCATTTCGAGAAGGCCTGCGACCGCTTCAAAGGTATTTATCAGTTTATCAACCAAGCATTCGCACAATCGCTGGCGAGACACTATCGGTACATCAATCGCGAGCAGGATCTCGGCGACGAAGGGCTCAGGCAGGCCAAAATGACCTACCGCCCTGTCGGTTTTGTCAAGAAATACATGGTATTCCATCCTGATCGTGCTGATTTTTCACCACAGCCGCTTGAGCCGCCTGCAGAATGCGGACCGGGGACTGTTCATGAGTGTTCAGATGACTGAAGGAACAAAGGTGCCTATCGCCACCCCCTTATTCGAAGCGGTCGATATGCCTCGAGGGCCGGCGAGTGAAGGCATGCGACGCGAGCTTCGAGCGCTGGCCTCCTTGCCGGCTATGGAAGTGGATAAGGCAATCTCGATTACCTTTCTGGCAGGCGCGGGCACGCGCTGGAAAGCTTCACTCCTCAAGGCAAGAGAAAACCCAGGCGCATGGCCGGCAGGCGAGGTCGCTGTCTCTTTCCCGCTCGATGCTCCTCGCGGCCTTTTCCCGGTGCCCGATTTTATTCATGGCGAAAAGGGTGAAGGGCGCATTGCCATGGCCGCGTATGCAGTGGAAGCGGTGCACGCAATCAACGAGCATATCCTTGTCGTGCGCGGCTGGGAGCGCGAAATTGAAACGCAGGTATTGAATCCCCTTGAGATGCCGCGCTCTCGAATTGCTTTTTTCACTCAGAAAGAAGGGCCCGATGGCCAGGTATCAGGCCATGGCGACGCTGCCCTGCAGTGCATGAAGCTATGGCAGAATGCCCGGTATGTCGTTACGAATTTTGCCGGCGATGCCAATTCGCCCTTGACAGTCGAGCTTGCATTGCGCGCTTTTGCTGCCTTCGATGCGAAAGGTATTGAAATTGGCGTCATTATCCCTGTCGCCATGACCGAAAAGCCCGCCTATCCTGTCTTTCTTTCGGAAAATGGCCTGCCTGCCGGGTTCTGGCACGAAAAACTGGCGGGCTCGAAGCCGAACGCAGCGCCAACCAGCCTCACCAATGTGGGAATCCGCGTGTACCGCGCTGACTGGCTGCGTCGAGCTCTCCTTTTATCTTGGTGAATGCCGTGATCCCGAAGGCAGCGAGCGTAAAAATCCAAGGCATTGGCAGTGCAGTGCGCGGCAGTAATACCCAAAGTGTCATGAGAATCATCGCCATGCTGCCCGAGCGAAGACTTTCGTCTGCAAGCGAGCGCTTGAACGGAATATATTTGGCAAACGCAAGAGTTGCACTCATTGCGAGCAAGGGAAATAGAATTACCGAAAACGTAGCAGCAAGCGCGCCGAGGAAGCCGGCTTTCTGCCATCCCACCAGCGTGGCTGCATTGAGTGCAATAGGCCCGGGCGTCGACTGCGCAATCGCGATGAGCGAATTGAAAGCTTCAGCATTCATCCATCGTGGGACAATTTCATGTTTGATGAGGCCCACTGTCGACCAGCCCCCCCCAAATGCGACTATGCCGATCTTGAGAAATGCAAGCGATACACTTAGGATTTCCATACAAGCCGTCCAATATAGAATACTGCAATGCCACCCAGCAGAAGAAAAAATGCTGCCGAAGGGAATACAACCAGCAAAACCGCGAGCCCGATCACTTCGATTACTGAGCGCACCGACCATTTCCTATTTTTGGTGGTTCTCCACAGCATGGAAGCAACAAGGCCAGGAACAACCGCACCTGCACCACCCAGGAACCTTTTGAACAGCTCAGTATTGCCATAGAGGCTTATGAAGCCCCCTACAAGAATGAGCGCAAAGAATGGCGGCAGCACAGTACCGAGCACCGCAGCGATGGCGCCTGGAACACCTGCGATTCTATATGATGTAAGAAAAGCTGTGCTGAGGGCTATTGGTCCAGGGAACACCTGGGCGCGCGAAAAAATGCGATAAAATTCTTCTTCTTCTATCCATCCCTGTTTTTCGAACGCATTGCCGATTGCTGGCACGATGACATATCCACCACCAAGTGTCAGCGTATTGATTCGCGCCAAAACAAGGAAAATATGCCATGGTGTTGGTTCGGTTTTGGTGATACCTTCAGCCCTTGCAGGCATTTTCATCGGTTTCTCCTCGGAATATGAATGTATATCTATACCTTATTCCTGAACGGTGGACAAGGTCTCACAATAGTGCTCGATTACAGATTCTTCAAGTTCTCCATCGATCCATGCAAACATGCCGAATCGCAGATACACAAGACCAGCGCGAACCCGCTTGTCTGGGAAAAGCTCTCGAATCGCTTTCTGGTATATACCAAGCTGAAGAGCATACTCTATTGGGGCAAAGCGTGCATCTGTTTTCAAGTCCAGAATGATGACCTCGCTGCTTTGCTCAATGAGCATATCGATTCTACCTTCGAGCGTCCACGGTGGAACAGAAAGAAGAAAAGGATATTCAATCGAGACTGTATTTCCTTCTAAGAGTGTTTTGAAGCAGGTGCTGTCCAGAAGGGGCACTAGTTCGCGGTACGCGCGCTCTATCTCGTCCGATGGCCTTTTCTGCGGTTCCTTCGGTGTCGGGCTGCGGTTTGCGTTAGCACTTGACGCTGTATCTTCGCAAAGCAAATTCGTGGTTGTGCGGTACACCGCTGATGGCGAGAATGTTTCAAATGATTTGCCTAAAACGAGATGCGCGAACAGCTCGTGTACCAGCGTACCAAAAGCAGCCGGGTCTGATGCCGCTTCCTGTGCCGCTCCTTTTTTCTCGAGCACTTCCGATGCAGGCTCGAAGCAAGTCTCCTGGATGATGCGTGGGGAAAATACTGGCACAATAGCTTCGGCTCTGGCTGCATATGTCGTTACAGCGCTTACCGTCAACGTGCGGACAGGCCTTGCGAGGTCGATCATGTGTGCTTGTTCGTACATGGCCGCGATCCGGCCACGATCGGGTTTCTGTGTTACTCTGCGCTCGCTGTGCACTTCCTGTTCGAATGCGAGCGGTTCAAAACAGAGTTCTATTTTCGTGAGGTACTGCGCCTTTGTCGCATCTGCATGCTCGGCAGCTGGGCACTCTTCTTGCCGATTTTCTCTTTGCCTGCCATCGGCTTGCAGAAACTCTGTCTCTGAAGGATGAAGCGCGCACGTGCTCTGGAATAGCAGGGCATGGAAGCTATCGGTATCATAGGAACGAGAAGGAGCTGCACCAAACAGAATGAGATGATCGATTGCGCGCGTACATGCGACATAGAACAGGCGCTTCGTCTCAGCATGCTCTTTTTCGACACGCAAGGTGCGAGCCTGTGTCTGCAGAATATTCGAACCGTTATCCGCGCGGTCGTGGAATCCGATATCGATGGTGAAGTATCTGTCCTGGTTTGTATCCGGAGGCGCATCGAGTACGCCCCACAGATCATTGCCTCCATTTTTATTCGTTCCGGCTTCCATCCATGGAATGAGCACAATAGGGAATTCGAGGCCTTTGGATTTGTGAATGGTCATTAGCCTGACGCCCTGTGCTTCTTCTTTCTGCAGTGTGCTCGAATCGAAGAGCCTTTTCTGGTCCATGAAAGCCCGAAGCGTTCTGAGGAATTCAGGCACGTGTCCACCCTGTGCTTCTGTTTCCGCGGCAATTGAGCGTATCGCGTTCCAGTGCTCCAAATAAGGGTGGCGCTGGGGATCTGACAAAATTGAAAGACCTATGAACGCACGTTCCCATACAAACGAAATGATCTCCATGAGCGGGAGATGATCGGAGATTCTGCTCAAGGCATCATAGAAGGAGATCATGCGTTGAACCGCCGCCTGGTCTTCTGTACTCAGCCCTGTAAGCGCCACCGAAGACGAGCTGGCACGAAGCTCCGCAAGGCTCATTTTTTCTGTCAATATCGATACATAGCCATCATTCGTAATTCGGCAGAGAGGACTTCGCAGCACCGCAGCGGTCGCAAAAAGATCGTGGCTGTCGAGCAACAGGCGCAATATAAAATAGAGATCATTGACCGGCGCCTCAGTAAAGAGGCTTGCAGCGGTCTCTGTGACAAAGGGAACAGCGAGCATACGCAGGTATTTTTCGATTTCGTATTGGCGGCTCGTAGTGCGCATCAGAATTGCGATGTCGCTGTATTCGGCTTTTCTGAGACTATTTTTGCATCGGATATACAATGGCGAAGAGGATTCGACAGCGTTGCGGATCCACTTGGCCATGCGGAAGGCCATGGATTCTCTGGCCGAAAGGATTAAGCCACGCTTTGCGGCGCGAGCGGAAGCGCTCATAGAAGTTGCAGCGGACGACGCCAGGCCGTATTCTTCTTGCAGCGGAAGACCTTCCAGCGGTACTTCATCCGAAACAAGGTGGTATTCGATACGGGAAACAAAACCTGGCGGCTCGGGCTCTGGACTCGCTTCCATTCGTTCGTAGATCGCTTCGAACGCTTGCGGCCACGTTGGGTCTGCAGGCTGCAGAATGACCGCAAACACATCGTTGAAAAAATCGATCAGGGCCTTTGCACTGCGATAATTTCGGGCAAGCGCGAATCGCTCAGCTGCCAGTTCGCTTGCCAGCGCTTTGAAAACGCTCACATCGGCCCCGCGGAACAGATAAATCGATTGTTTTTCGTCCCCGACAAAAAAGAGTTTGCCTTCGGCATGCGCTGGCGAGGGCGTGATTCGCCTCGAGCTCGCCGAGTCTGCCGGGCTCGCTGTTATGGTTGTACTTGCCGAACCGGCATGGCCCGCCAGGCCCGGCTCAATTTCCGGCTCCTGGCTCAGCAGGAGCAAAAGCCGCTTCTGGATCGCATTGTTATCCTGGAATTCATCGATGAGGATATAGCGGAACCGCGATGCCCAGTATTCTCGGATATCTTTCTGCTGCGAAAGGATATCGACCGCAAGCGCTCCGAGATCCTTGTAGTTCATGATATTGGCGCGGCGCTTTTCTTCGCACAGCGCGTCTGCATATTCGTCGAGGCGTTCCATGGCAGCGCGGTATTGCGGAAGGAACAGCTCGAAATCGATGATTTGCCGAAGCTTTTTGAGCAGCTTTTTGTCTCTCAGCAGAAGCTGTCCCTGCTCCTTGATTGCAATTTCGATGTCATTTTTCCCGACACGCTGGAAGTTGACACTGTGCTCAGGCTTGTCGATGTAATCGAGGAAAGCCTTGAGGCGAGAAAATTGCTGTATGCTGCCTGTGCCGGGCTTTAGGCCAGACTCGTTTTTTGACGCATCCGTATCGAGAGCCTCGAGCAAAACCTGAGCGGCACGAACAGTTTTTGCGCTTCCTTCCTTGAAATTAGATATCGCCCCCTTGCTGGCTTCATCGAGTATGCGTGCCGCGATTGTCCGTAGCTGCTGGACTACACTGGTTCCGGCCTGCTCGAATTCCCGCATGCCGATCTCGAAAGAACGATGGCATACACGCTTTCCTATCCAATGAGGCTCGACATTTGCGCTTCCGAATGAAGCAAACAAGTCGCTGACTACCGCATCGAAACCAAAAGCGTCGAGGAGCTCGCGCAGCCCATCCGACTGCATATGGTCGAGGACGTAGCGGTAGGCGGTTTTGTGTGCAACTTCGGCACAGGCTGTTTCATCTATGACAAAATCGGGCGTATACCCATACAAGGTCGCACAGCCAGCCACAATTTCTCTGCAAAACGAATCGAGCGTTTGAATGTGCGCATTCGAAAGCCGGCTGGCAATATCCGGGCGGGCATTGCCCGGGCGGCTGAGTGCTTCATACACGCGCTGGAACATTTCAGCTGCGGCTTTGCGGGTAAACGTGAGTGCGAGAATCGATTCCGGCTCGACATGCTCATCAAGAACAAGGTAGAGAAAACGGCCGACGAGCGCCCGGGTTTTTCCCGCACCGGCTCCGGCAGTGACGACGGCGGTCGATTTCGTACAAGCTGCGAGCCTTTGTGCATCATCGAGGTCGAGCTTATTCATTATGACTCCAAAAAATACCAATATCTGCAGAGTGCGCGGAACGGACAGCCGCTACATGAAGCACGATCGAGAGCCGGGTCGAGCAACTCCCCTCTGCGGACAGCCATGCTTGCAGCAGCGAGCGTCTGCCGCAGTATCGCCCGGACATCAGCGGTTTCTGAGGCTGTTTTGAATGCTTTTGTAAGCCCGTAACCTGGCGGGAGAGCGGGAGGAGCGATATACGCTACTCCTTCGGCTTTTTCAATCGACCAGTACAGCGCCCCTTCAACCAGCTTGCCATCGAGTTCTTCTGCAAGGACATAGAGCGGCACTTGCAATTCTTGGATAGCCATCGAGCTCGCGCTATTCTCTCCATCATCGCTATCGTCGACTAGCCCGGATGATTCCTGGCCGCGCGGGCGCATTGCAGAAGCGTTCGGTATGCTGTTTTTTTTATAATCGATAATAACCAAGCATTGAGCATTGCCAGCGCTCTCGTCGATCCGGCTGAAAACGCAGTCGATTCTGCCTCTCAGCATGGCGTTTTCGGAATCGAACACATGTTCGAAAGGCAGTTCGAAGCCTTCTCTTTGATATGGCTGGAATGCGAGGGCTTCGAATTCCTGGAGCATTTTCAAACGGTGGCGTGCCCTCTCGAAATAGGTCTTAAGGGCAGGCCGGATGCCCGGACCCTTTGCGGCAAATATCTCCTCGGCCGTGGTTTTGGCTGCCTGCGTGAAGATATCGAGGAAAATGTCATCCGTGACTTTAAAAGAAGTCGATGCAGAAACGTGCTGCATAAGCGCGCGGACGATACGCTGATAGGTTGCATGCAGAAAATTGCCCAAAATCATAGAAAGATCATCGAGCGCATACATGTCTTCAGCACCAATGCGCGAGGCAAACCAGCGAAACCCGCAGTTCATTCTATCTTTCAATGAATGCGGGCTGAATATGGCGAAATTTCTATCGAAATCAAAGCTGTCAGTGGCCTTGAGGAAACGCTTCGCGACGGGCGCATCGATCGGGGCGGGGGAGACATAGGTGCGCGTATCGAAGGCAAGGTGCCCCGGGAAAGCAGAGAAGCCCTCGGAAAAGCGCTGTTTTTGCCCTTTGGTGAGCTTAATGGGCATATCGCTTGCCGGTGCGGTTGTCGATTGCCATATTGCACGCTCGACACGTCGAGGCACCCGAGACAGAATAGAGGCTGCCCTGTCTCGCGTTGCATTCGCGTTTTCAGTCAGAGCGGCTCCGAAAAAAGGATGGGCAACTTCATAGCCATCGAGACTTTCTCGCGCAAAACTGAAGTGGGCATCGCCCAGACTGTGCAGGGCGACAAGCTCCTCGATGCGATATGTTCCATCCAGGCCCAATAACGATGCAAGTTCACTGCGAATCGCTGTCTGATTTTCGGCATACGCAGCCAGGCCATCCTGCGAAGCGCCGATTATGTAGTGCGAAATAACAGCCAGACCTGTGGTGGTGCCGAAATCGAATACACGGACAGCATTTTCCGACATGACCGGTATGTAATTTTCAGTGCTCAAAGCTGCAAGGTATACCTCAAAAGGCGAGAAATGGCGTGTTTGAACCCCCTTTTCTCTTTCGGCAAAAGCCTGCAGTACATCGAGCGCCATGCGCATAGAGCGATCGGTATAGCTTTCCGCGCTCAGTTTGGTTGTATCGACCCAGCGTTCGAGAAAACGGAGTATTGCCAGGTAAAGGGCGGAGAAATCCTTGCTCTGAGCAACTTCTATAATATCCTTCCACAGCGCATCGTACTTTTGCACAAGGTTGAGAACACTCATGCCGATCTGCCCTGATTCCTTCCAGAGCCCATGAACATACGCTGCATTTGGCGAAGGAGAGGGGATATGCGCACGAGCCGCAGTTATCCGAAGTTGTCTCCACGCTTCAGGATCTCGATTCTGGATACTCGTAAACGCGGCGAGCGAGTCCAGCGTATCGAGGGTCAGCCCTTCCCGCGACGCTTGCTGAATGGCCCGCAACAGACGCCCGAATGGGGTGAAAGAAAGCGGCGATCCGGAGCGAATCGATACTGTCACTCCACAGTCTGCCGCAATCTGGCGGATCCATGCGGCTTTTTGTGGATTCAGCCTGCACACCGAAACTGCAATGTCTTCTGGTTCGAGACCTTGCTCGATTTCTTCGGAAATTGAAGCGAACACATATTCGATTTCGTCGATTGCAGAATCGAATTGCATGTAGGACGGCAGCCCTCTTCCAGAAAAATCCGGCAAAGCGCCTTCGAGGAAATGTATTTTGGATTGTGCTTGTTCGATCCCAAGCCCGAGGCGTACAAAATGCCGCTTAAGTCCGTAAGCGCGAATGTGCTGCCCTGCGCCCAGGCTCTGATCATGCGCTGGAAAATGATAATCGATGATGTTCTGCTCATTGAGAAAGTCGTGATATTGGCGTGCCAGCACCTTCAGGTCTTCGAGTTCTTCGTGCAAAAAAGCGAATTGCCTCTGTTTTTCGGCGCTCCCATGTGGTTCTTCCCTCGATTGCCGTGCATAGGCATCGATTTCGTAGAGCGCTGGAACAAGCCTCACAAGGCGCAGAAGGTGCGAAATGCCATATGGCTCGCCTCCGGGCAGGGTGGGCAGAATTCTTTTCAGGACGGGCGGATGCGCTTCGCCGTTTGCGAGCGATTCAAGCACCTGTATCGCCCATGCCCATTGGTCAGTATGCTGCACCAGCCGCGCTCCGGTGTGTTCGGTCTCCCGTTCTCGCTCGCGATCGAATCCGAGTGCACGCAAAAGCGCTTCAAATCCTAAAAAACGATCGAGCGCCACAGCCTTGGAGGCCTTCGAAGCCAGAAGGGCATGAGCCCATGAATCCGCGGTATCCTGCGAGGGGAAAGCGAAGATTACTGTCGTGTCCCGCAGGTGTTGTCCGATGTCCACGCCGATGGGGGTTTTCAAAAGCTCAGCGTAGCGCGCGGTGCGGCTGTCCATTGCTTCGATCTGCATCTTTATACCATGCCAAAAATATCAGCGGAATGCGTGCTCTCGTGAAATTCCTGTTCAAGTCGATTCAAGGCGATTCATGTGCCTGTACATTTTTCAGAAGTGTTTCAGTGACATATCCCGAATCCACCTCATGCACAGCCAAAAGTTCTGCACGCATATGCCAGAATTCGATAACCTCGATATGGCCTTCAGGGGAGGTTTCGCTGATCGAATCGATCCATCCGAAGGCAGGCAGTAGCCCGATAAACGCCTCGAACCGCTCTCGGTTGAAGTACTCTGTTCCGCGATAATGATTGACACCGAGCGCCGCGCGCATGGGTTCGTTTGAGAAGGCCCATTCGAGAATGTCGTGTGCACTGGGGCTCGCGCCGCCCGAGCTCTCAACCCTCGCTGTACTTGCTGCATTTACAGCACTTGCAGCGCCTTCTCTGCCCGCTGTGCTCTCCGCCATCGCCGCAAAAAGCTTTGCATCGGTACGCAGTGCCCACGCGATAGCGATTTCAGCTTCCGCAGATGGATCTATGCTGTTTTCTGGTTCGTCCGGTATGGTTCTGCTCAGCGCAACCGCACATTCTCTTAGTTTCTTGGTGATGTGGTATTCCTCGACCACACGGCCGATATCTTCACTCAGGCCGTCGGCTGCAAACGACTTGGCGAGCGCGGATATGAATGCATACACAAGAAGCGACAGACGCTTGCGCGGCGCGCCGAGCCTGTATGGCGCGAGCGGAGCCTTATTCTGAATCTCAGGATTATACAGGGCGGACAAGACGGTATTCATCCAGGAGACTGCCCTGCGGATCGATTCAGCGCGCGAAGCCGGGTGGGTATATTCACAACCGGCCGTAGCGCAAAGCCTTGAAAAGAACATTTCGGAAAAAATCGCGGCGCGTGTGATTGCTTCGCGCTTCGATAGGCTTTCGACAGTTTCGACCGCATTCAGGCTCGATATGGCATTATGGAGGGCTCGGAAGAGGTCTGGTTGGTCGGCCTCGAGCAGGGCATCGTCGAGATCCGCAATGCCCTTCGAATCGACGATTTCGTACAGCCGCGCATAGCGGCCTTCTGTGTCATGCACGCTGGAAATTTCGAGAAACACCTTGCTCTGGTAGCCTTCGAGCGCAACCTGCAGTCCGTTCGAAGCGATTTCTTCGCTTCGATAGATGAACCACAGCCCTGAGCGGATTTCATGCATGATAAGGTAATTTTCAGGCGATGGCTCGACGCCGAGGGCTTTTGCCAGGGTTATTGTTTCGAGATGTTTCTTGCCGTCTGGGCTTTTTTGCGTAAAGGCGCATGAATTGTGAATGCGGCCAGCTGTGCGCTCCCAGCAATTGTTGTAGAGGATAAGCGCGCGTTGTTCGCCCAGGCCATTTGTATAGGCAAAGACATTTTCATCGATAGTGCCATCGGCGCGCATATAATCATAGAGAAAAAAGTGCTCGATATCGGAAAAGAGCGGCCTTGTACGGAGAAGCGGGAAAATTTCGCGCTCGTGGCGCGCGATAAAATCACGGTCGGGCGTTTCGTCCTTGTATGAACGCTTGAATTCCATGCCGTATTTCTCGGTGAAGCCTTCGATCTGACCGTGGGCGATCATGGGAAGCCCTGGCATGGTGGCGAGCATGGTTGCCACCCCGAAGTACTTGTCGCCCTTGCCGAATTGGGCTACCGCCGTTTCCTCATCCGGATTGCTCATGAAATTGACAAAGCGCTTGAGAATATCCCGATCGAATTCCTGGGTGTTCTTGATGGTCAGGCGGTAGAGCGAGTTCTTTTCTTCTTTGAGCATATTCATGAAGGCTGAGTTGTACACGCGGTGCATGCCGAGGGTGCGGACGAAATAGCCCTCCATGAGCCAGAAAGCCTCCGCAAGAAGCAAGGTATCCGGCGCCTTTTCCGCGCACAAGTCGACCACTTCGCGCCAGAATTCATTCGGAATCGCCTTGTCGAAGGCCTCATCGCTCATTGCATGTTCCGAGCGCGAGGGAATTGCGCCGCCTGCACCGGCAGCGGGGTACCACAGGCGCCTGATATGCTGCTTGGCCAGTACCATGGCTGCATCGAAACGGATAATACTGAAATGCGAGGCAACGTGGAGAATTCGCTCTTTGACCGCTTCGCGCGCTGCCGGATTGAGAAAATCGATCTGGGCAGTGTCGTTCCAGGGCATGCCGGTACCGTCGTTGCCATGGTAGATATAGCGGACATCTCCTGTATGCCGATCGAGCCGCTTGAACACGACGGCTGCATCGGTGCGGTTATAGTAGTGGTCTTCGAGCCAAATGCCGACCGACGGATCGCTGGAAAGGTCGGGTCCGTTGAAGGTATAACTCGGAAATGGGCAGTAGGGTACGCTCATGAAAAGCTCGGGCCTGGTCCGTACCCAGAATGAATCGATACCAGTATGATTGGGCACCATGTCTGCCGCAAGCCGAATGCCGAATTGCCGGCATTGCTCCCTGAAAGCGTCCAAGGCTTCCCAGCCGCCCAGTTCCGGGCTGATTTCGTAATCGAAGAGGGAGTAGGCCGAAGCAGCTGCCTCCGGATTGCCGCAGAGCTTTTTGATTTTTTCACTGGCGGGGCTTCGCTGCCAGATACCGATGAGCCATAGGCCGTTAATACCCCTCTCCGCCATCGTGAACAGCTCTTCGTCGGGAATCTGATCCAAGCGCGAAATTTCTCGGCGATATATGACCGATAACTGGTGCAGCCACACGAGGGTGTTCTTTGCTAACAGCACGAGAGACGGCATCCAGCTGCGGTCAGCGCTGAATTTTTCGTATTCATGCAGACTGCTTCGATAGTGGTACGCGTGTGCCGGCCCCGGGCCTGGCGGAAAACGAGGTGCGGTTTCCTCGTTGATCATGTCGATGCCCGCAAGAAGAGCCAGGCGGAAATCCCCCAACAGCTCGCCCCAATTGTCGATAATCCATTGTAGCTGCGCTCTGAGCGACTGTGGCGCACGCTTGGCAGGCTCTCTGAGGAAACTCAAAAGGTCGAGCGTCTTGCCTTTCCCATACGAGATCCCCGGGAGCGCCTTGAGCGCTTCTTCGAGTTTTGAAAAAACGGCCAGATACGGCGCTTTCGCTGCAAGGCTTCCGGCTGCTGCCGTCCCTGCCGGAGAGACTCCATCGTCAAACAGCGGCCTGTATGGTGCGCAGGCAGGATTTTCATTGAAAAGCCGAACAAGAATGAGCTGTTCGAGAGCAGCCTCGCGGTGGGAAAGCGTTTTGCCATCTTTTGCCCGGCTTGAGGATTCAAGCCAATCCAACACATCAGCGATACCATCGAATACTTCAGGGGGCGGAAATTCGAGCGCGAGCTCCTTGAGCACATCTGCGAGCGCAGAACGATCTCGCTCTGTATCCATTGCTGATTCTGCGATATTCCTGAGCATTTTTGACAATTGCCGGCGATACAAATCGATAATAATGCGCGACGCATCGTCGATGAGCGATAATGCCCGCAGTTCGCTTGCCGGCAGCTGAAATTTCTGCGCGACCATGCGCGCCGAAACAGAATCCGGTATCGCAATGGCTCCAGAAGGCATCCAGAGATGCTTCGGAGGAACATTCACCGATCGCAGTGATCTGCTGATCTGCAGCGCCATTGTTTTTCTCCTATGGTAACTATACTCGGAATCTGGCCTGCGAGCAACGAATGATGTACGAAAAATTGGGAATATGGTACAATAACATATCGACATAGGGGGTCATTTTGTCTGGACAGGTTGCTCATGAAAAACGCAGGCAGGAAATTCTCGAAAAAGCGCTCGATGTATTTATCGAAGAAGGATACGAAGACACCACCTTCCAGAAAATTGCCGAACGATGCGGTATCACAAGGACAATTCTCTATTTGTATTTCGAGAACAAGAAACAGATATTTGCCGAGAGCCTCAAGCGTTTTCTCGGTTCAGTCGAAATCGAGATCGCAGGTGTCGCGCGCGACGAACGCATGACCAGCGAAGAAAAAATCCTAAAAATCGGTGAAATGGTTGTCGAAGCGTGCGAGAAAGAATCGAAGCTGCTGTCGGTCGTGCTGGATTATCTGCTCAGGCTCAAGGCGGCAGGCGGAAATCCGGACGAAAAAGTGCGCAGACGGACGGTCAGAATGCGGCACATTCTGGCGGATATCGTAATCGAGGGCAAAAAACGAGGGGAATTCTCAGAAACCTCTTCGGTGAAAGGCACGGTGGAGATATTCTTTGCCCTTGTCGAGGCGACCGTATTTCGCCTCGTGGTGCTGGGGCGCAAAGAAGCAACAGGGCTTGCCGAGGCGCTCACCCCCTTTGTGCAGAGCATGCGACCCTGATGTCCCTGGGGCGATGCGATGCTGCGAACAAAAGAATCAGAGCGAATTGCCGCTCAGCGCCATGCTGGCAACAAAGAGATCCATAATCTTGCGTTCCATAATCGAAACTTCTGAAATGTACTTAAATGTGACGCCTGGAATGCCTTCCTCCGCAATCCGCGTAATGCCGGCATTGTACGCGGCAAGCGCGCTGAATTCATCTTCGCTGAGCATGAGGTATTCTTTCAGATGGCTGATTCCAATTCTGGCATTGTGATAGGGGTCGAATGCTTGCTTTGCGCTTATTTTGTCGAATACCGATGAATTAAGCTGAAAAAGGCCGCTGTTGAGGCTTCCGCTTGTATTGACGGAGCGGGCTTTTGGATTGTAGCGGCTTTCGACATATGCAATAGCAAATGCAAGACTGGGTCTAACGTTATGCGCTATCGAATTGTCGAGAATTGCCTTTGCGACTGGCATTGAATTTGTAATTGCTGAAAAGAATCTTAACACCTGATTTTTTGTTTTATCATTGATGTAAAGGCGCGAAACAGGATCACTATAGAAGCCGCCATTTTTAATGGTTATGGAAAATAAAATGCTGGAATTCTGGTTTTTCTTGCTTGAAAAAATATTTGAATCAAATAACGTCACTGAAGATGAAATAAGAAAAAATGAGGCAATACAGAAAGAAGCAGCAATAACAAGCCTTGCAGCTCTTTTTCTCTTTAAGAATACTGACTTTTTTTCAGATTGCACTCTGAAAATCCTCCATAAAAAATCGAAATATTCGCAGTAAAATATACCACAAATTAAAAGAAAGTGTAACGAAATGAAAAAATTAGTCAAGCAGTATTAGAATAAAATTAATATAATAATTGTATTGATTAAAATTAAATAATAAACAATAACGTATCGCATTTTATGCTGGATTATATCTCAAGCGCATGGTATTATATGCATATTATGAACCCCGAAGCTATTCGAATTATCGTTACTGGCGGCACATTCGACAAGCACTATGATGAAATAAAAGGCGAATTAACCTTTACCGAAACGCATGTTCCCGAGATATTGAAGCGCGCACGCGTATCGGTGCCCGTTCAAGTTGAGCTCAATCAGCTTATCGACAGCCTCTATATGCAAGATGCAAATCGTCAATCGGTACTCGATGCGTGCAGGAGAGCACCAGAGCGGCACATTATAATTACCCACGGAACAGACACTATGGCGGAGACAGCAAAGCTCATCGGCAGTGCAATGCTCGATAAAACCATAGTGCTCACGGGAGCCATGATCCCCTATAAAATTCTCGACTCAGATGCGCTGTTCAATTTCGGAACAGCATTTGCGGCAGTCCAGCTGCTTCCGGCGGGTGTCTATATTTCGATGAATGGCCGTATCTTCGACTGGAACAGGGTACGCAAGAACAAAGCCATCGGCGTTTTCGAAGAAATACAGGAATAACATCCATGCCACGACCCAAAACCGAAGAAAAGCGCAAACTCATCCTCGAAACCGCAAAGCGCCTTTTTGCGCTTGAGGGCGTCAGCGTATCCATGAACGAGATGGCCGAAGCAATCGGCATTCCTGTCGGCAGCATCTACACCTATTTCGATTCAAAGCAGGTGCTGGTCGAGACAATCATCGAAGAAGGCTGGAATGAATATCGATTGTGGCTTGAGGATGGAATCTCGGCGATCCAGCTTGCCAGCCAGAACGCCGATGCAAGGCTCACCGCGCTTAAAATCCTTTCATTCTTTGTGAATAAAGCGCTGCCGAAGCTCTTCAGCGATGTCGAACTCATCATGCTGCTGCTTGCCGAAGCGGGGGCAACAGCGAGGCTTGAAGAAAAGCTGCAGTATTTTTCTTCCATGATTACAAAGCTTGTTTCAGAATGTCAGATTCTCGGCGCTGCAGAGAATGATCCGCGCCAATACAATACGGGCATCACGGTGCTCCTGCTCGGCGCACTCGAGGCTCTGCGCCTTTCTTCCAAAACAGACCTCAAGCTCGGCGCAGATGATATTCAGGCTTTTTTCAGACTAATTGTGGAGAACGCACTCGGCCAGCGCTTACCCGATATGGACTGAGAGAACGCATCCAAGGCTTGACCGCAAAGGCTGCAATGCTTGCCAAAGGTCGCACAAATCGCGTTCGCCATTGTACCTCAGAATAGTAATCCTCGAGAGTCTTGCTCCTGAAATGCAAAACCGCCTCCGCTTCATCCGAATCCGCAAACCAGCCGCAATGAAAGTTGCATGGTGCAAAGAGCTCATCCTGCAAAAATGAAGAGCTGCCCAGCCCGAAAAGCCGCATGAGTCGGTCCAGATACGCGCGATAGGTCGTCCGGCATGCAGCTCCCCCTCCTATATTGAAAATTCTTCCTGCAGCATCCGGATTCTGGCAGGCTGCTGCGAATGCTCTCCCTGCATCTTCAGTATGAAGGACCTCGAATCGTGTCGCGGGCGGTACTTCGAATAGCATAGGACTAAAAGGTAGCCAGTCGCTGGAAACAACATAGGAGAGGCGAAGAATAACCCAATCCAAGCCGGCGGACCTGATGAGAGCTTCGCATTCTTGTTTTGTTTTGCTGTAGGTATCGTTTGGCAAAAGCGGATCCGTCGTAGAAATCCATGGCGAAGCAAGGCGATCGCCATACAGCGCGATACTGGACGCAAACACAAAGCGAGGAGGGTGGGGCAAGATCGAGCAGACAGCGAGGAGCGCCTTCGTTCCTCCCACATTGATGTGGTATGCGAGCTCAGGCTCTCGATCCGCGAGTGGCGGAATGATTCCAGCCAAATGGATCACTGCATCTGGCCCTTCGGAAAATCCATCGATTCCGAAACAAGCCATGGCTTCAGAAAGCGCAGCTTCGTCTGTAATGTCGCCCAAAAAAATCTTGAGCCTCGAGCCTGAGGTCTTCAAAAGCTCGCGAAGGCGTGCAGAGCGCTTTTTCTGAGCAGAAGGATGTTCGAACACACACACCTGGTGGCCAGCAGAAAGAAGCGCACGCACTGTGCTCATACCGACATTCCCGAAACCCCCACTGACGAACACACGCATTTTATGCCTCCAGAAACAGTCTGTGGATGCTTGCTCACCGGCGCCGCAGCATCGCTATTTATAATTATAATGAATGAGTATTCATTCAGCAACACCTGGTTAGTGTTCTCAACCTTGTGTAAAAACTGAGCAAGAACATCGGCGGCCCCCTGAGTGCTTCCTTTGTGTCTTTATCAGCATCCATCAGCCTCTCCTCTCATTGACCTGTGAAAGAGCTTTCGGTACACTTGCTCCGCCATGATTACAATCCACGAACTGCGCAGAAAATACATTGAATTTTTCAAAGCCCGCGGACATTCGGAAATAAGCGGCAAGTCTCTCATCCCCGAGAACGATCCCACGGTACTCTTTACCACCGCAGGCATGCATCCGCTCGTTCCTTATCTCCTTGGCGAGCCACATCCGGCAGGCAAGCGCCTCACGGACTACCAGAAGTGTATTCGCACCGGTGATATCGACGCAGTAGGCGATCCGAGTCATCTCACTTTTTTCGAGATGCTTGGCAACTGGTCGCTCGGCGATTATTTTAAAAAAGAAGCAATCCGCTGGTCATACGAATTCCTGACGAGCCCCGAGTACTTGGGTATCGATCCTGCAAAGCTGTCGGTAACGGTCTTTTCAGGCGACGATAGGGTTCCAAGGGATGAGGAATCGGCTTCGATTTGGCGCTCGCTCGGTATCCCTGAAGAGCGAATCTATTTTTTGCCGCGTGAGGATAACTGGTGGGGCCCCGCTGGCGAAACTGGCCCATGCGGTCCAGATACTGAAATGTTCGTCGATACCGGCAAACCCGCCTGCGGACCCGACTGCCGTCCCGGCTGTCATTGCGGCAAATACTTTGAAATCTGGAACGACGTGTTCATGCAATACAACAAAAAAAACGACGGCAGCTATGAGCCGCTTGCACATCCCTGCGTGGACACGGGCATGGGCATCGAACGCACCGTCGCTATGCTCCAGGGCAAACAATCCGTTTACGAAACCGAGGCTTTTACCCCCATTCTCGCTGTACTCGAATCGATCACAGGAAAGCGCTACGGAGCGCTCGACAACAATCCGGAAACCGATCGCAGTTTCCGCATCATTGCAGACCATATCCGAGCCGCAACATTCATCCTCGGTGATCCGAAAGCCGTGCTGCCGTCGAATATCGGAGCTGGATACGTCCTTCGTCGTCTGATTCGGCGAGCCGTCCGACACGGGCGAAAACTCGGCATTGATGGCATTTTCCTTGCCAAGCCTGCTGAAGCGGTCATCGAAATCTACAAAGAGCCCTATCCCGAGCTTCTGGAAAACCGCGCGCGTATTCTCGAGGAACTTGAGCGCGAAGAGAGAAAATTCCTCGAAACCTTGCAAAAGGGCGAGCACGAATTCGAAAAAATGCTGCCAAACCTGCTTAGAAACCCCGAAAAAATCATGCCTGGGCGTCTTGCGTTCAGACTCTACGACACCTATGGTTTTCCCATCGAACTCACTGAAGAACTTGCGAGCGAAAACGGTTTGGCTGTGGATCGCGCGGGCTTTGACGAAGCGTTCAAAAAGCATCAGGAACTGTCGCGTGCAGGAAGCGAGCAAGTGTTCAAGGGCGGCCTTGCTGACCATTCGGAGATCGTCACGCGATACCACACGGCAACCCATCTTTTGCACAAGGCTCTTCGGATCGTGCTCGGCGAACATGTCGCGCAGAAAGGCTCGAACTTGACAGCCGAGCGCCTTCGTTTTGATTTCTCCCATCCCGCGCCGATGACTCAGGAACAAATTGCGGAAGTCGAGCGCATTGTCAATGAACAGATTGGCCGTGACCTCCCGGTTTCAATGACTATGATGCCCCTCGAAGAGGCCAAAGCCTCAGGCGCCATAGCCCTATTTGGTGAAAAGTATGAACCCATCGTAAAAGTTTATACTATCGGAGATTTTTCGAAAGAAGTATGCGGCGGGCCGCATGTCACTCATACAGGAGAGCTTGGGAAGTTTAAGATAACGAAGGAGCAGTCTTCAAGCGCAGGCGTACGCCGCATTTATGCAATCCTTGAATAGTGCTCTCAACCTTGTGTAAAGGATTGAAGCAAAAGGGGTGAATTTGTGCGACTACCTCTATGACCGGCTCTACGGTCAAGGAGGTCATTCATGCACTGGTTTGCCTTTTGTCCCAATCCGCAGTGTGCCTACCATCAGGAGGCACCGAGTACGCCC
>Ga0078972_1006200_pt1 | contig 28848 bp, 20 predicted proteins | sample YelNatPaOPGAMG01_FD_67568 | JGI IMG/M metagenome (GOLD analysis project Ga0078972, IMG submission 67568) | Hot spring thermophilic microbial communities from Obsidian Pool, Yellowstone National Park, USA - OP-RAMG-01 (SPADES assembly) (version 2) | ecosystem: Environmental > Aquatic > Thermal... | reverse complement strand
TAACGGTGCAAATGATTCGTTAACATAGCCGTAACGGTTGCTGGGGTGTCCTCGATGAGCCCACCGGACATTCAGACGCCACAACAGGGGGCAGGAGTGAATGGGAGAGTTCAATCCGCCGAAGCCGAGAAGGCGGCGGTGGAATCACTCCTTTCCTCTGGCATCTTCAGACGAGCGCCAACCCTGGAGAGGCTCCTCAAGTACATCTGCGAGAAGCACTTCGAAGGAAAGGCAGATGAGCTTAAGGAGTACACCATCGCTGTGGAGGCGCTTGGGCGGCCACCGGAATTCGATCCCGATCAGAACTCGATCGTCCGAGTAGAGGCACATCGGCTTCGCAAGCTCCTGGATCGGTATTACGAGAGGATGGCACGCGACTACGCCGTACGGATCGTCATTCCTCCCGGGCAGTACTCTCCTCTGTTCATCCACCGGTCCGATCCGTCAGCTGACGGGGGACGTGGCTCGCCCGAGCACTCAGATTCAGCGTCTGTTGGCGGTGAGACTCCGGATCGCGCCTCATCAGAGCCGACTCTATGGCATAAGCGCCGATCGATATTGCTTTATGCTATTGTCGGCTCTGCTCTCATGGGGGCCCTAATGAGCAGACTTTGGCCCACCTGGACCTCGAGTTCGACTGGGGCTACCGGTCGAACAGCATCGGGCGTTGGGGTCCAAGTGTCGAGCGTGACAGCGAGCGAAGCCATCCGGATTATTGCTGGGATGACTCAGCCTAGTTATGCCGACAGAAGCGGACATGTATGGCAGGGCGACAAGTTTTTCCATGGTGGCGACGCGTTTGTAACCGCCGTTCCCCTGATCCACCGGACCACCGAGCCGCTCATCTACCAGACGAGGCGTGAAGGCGATTTCAGCTATGACATTCCCCTCAAGCCTGGGTGTTACGAGCTGCACCTGCACTTTGCCGAGACCATCTTTGGTCCTGGCAATGTCGCCGGGGGCGGCGAAGGCACACGCGTCTTTCAAGTATCCGTGAACGGTAAGCCTATACTTTCGGAATTCGACGTCCTCTCAGAGGCCGGTGGGGCTAACATCGCGTTGGAAAAAGTATTCAAAGACATTAGCCCTGACGGGGACGGACTCTTGCACATCCGCTTTTCCCCCCTACTCAGGGAGAAGGCGATTCTCAGCGCGATCGAGATCCTGCCGAGCACCTGTGGGTCGGCGTTGCCCGTCCGCATTCTTTGTCGAGACAGGGGGTACACCGACTCCATGGGACGGTTTTGGGGGGCAGACCGGTATGTGATGGGCGGACAGTTGGTGAACCGCCCAGAGGCCGTTGCGGGGGGAGAAGACCCCGGAATCTACAGGGGCGAAAGATACGGCAACTTCAATTATGAGATCCCAGTTCCTCCTGGGCGCTACAGGGTGACCTTCCGGTTTTCGGAGCAGTGGTTTGGGCCGGGAAGACCAGGCGGGGGCGGCGCCGGAAGCCGGGTATTTGACGTGTACTGCAACGGCGTCAGGCTCCTGAAGTCCTTCGACATATTCAGCGAGGCCGGCGGGAGCGGCCGGGCACTGGCACGGACCTTCCAGGGCTTGGAGCCAAACGCGCAGGGGAAACTTGTGTTTTCCTTTGTCCCGATTAAGAACTACGCCTCAATCAATGCCATCGAGGTATTGGATGAGGGGGCTCATAAGGCCATGAAGGACCGGCTCAGGTAGGGCGGCCCATCGGTCAACATCGTCGTAGCGGGTAATCACCAACGCCGCGAGTGGACCTGTCTACTCCGGGCACCGACAACGGCGTCTTTCGACGAGTTAACCTCCCGTCGCGGCCCTACGGACAGCGACTACGATCCCGCATTCTTTATGCGGGGATGGCCGGCTTTGGCTTGCGTCCGCATTCGTGTACTTATGCTGTTCGCTTGACTAGATGTGCTGAAAAGTGCGATGGCCTCGACGCAATGCCGAATCGCCTCTTCGCGGTCACCGTAGCCTTTGTCAGAGCCCGCTCCGAGTTAGAAGGGCAGGCAAACGGGCGGCCTCGCCTCGCCACCGGCGTCCGGCCGGCATTTCGACGAAGACAGCCTCGTTTTCTGCACTCGGGTCAGGGGAGGCGGCTGCGAACTTGTCCGATACCATTACAGCCGGCGTGCGTTGTTTCACTGTCACCGACGGGCCGCTAGTAACTCAAACCGTAGCCGACAGGGAACAGCGGGTTGTATTTGTCCTTGGGCAGATGGATGTTCAGGGGCAGCTGATCGTTGGAGCGCGGCCAGGAGAACGAAAGTTTGCCCGTGGGCTTGTAACTCCCGAACAGCACGTCGGCCACGCCGCCGCCTTCGCTGCCGGGCAGAAACGCCGCCAGGAAGGCATCGGCCTGCGGCAGCACGTCGTTGATAATCATGGGGCGGCCGCTGATGAGAATCACCACCACCGGGATGCCGGCCTTCTTGACATTGGCGACCGCTTCGAGGTCCTCTTTGCCGAGGGAGAGATCGGCGCGGTCGCCCACGCCTTCGGCGTACGGCCGCTCGCCGATCACCACCACGCCGACGGCGGCGCCCTCCGCCCCGCTGCCGTCCTGGGAGTAAGTCACCTGCGTCTTCGAGGAAACGGCGGAGCGAATGGCCGCTAGGATCGTCGTGCCGCCGGTAGTCACCGGGCCGCTGCGTCCCTGCCACTGGATGGTCCAGCCGCCACACTGGTTGCCGAGATCGTCGGCGCTTTTGCCGGCCACGTGGATGCGCGGGGCCTGTTTGGAAAGAGGCAACGTCCTGCGGTCGTTTTTGAGCAGCACCAGGGACTTGCGCACCGCCTCCCGGGCGAGGGCGCGGTGTTCGGGGGAGCCGAAGCTCTGGTGCAGTTTGCGGTCGGCCAGTTGCGAGCGGTTCTTGTCCATCAGGCCCATGGCGAACTTGACGCGCAGGATGCGGGTGACGGCATCATCAATGCGCGACATGGGCACCTTGCCTTCCTCGACCAACTCTTTGAGGTAGCGGAAGTAGTTGCGGTAGTTGCTGGGGACCATGGCCATGTCCATGCCGGCGTTGATGGAGATCTCGATGGAGCCCTTGTAGTCGCCGGGTTTGATCTGGTCGATGGCGTTGTAGTCGGAGATCAGGAAGCCTTCGAAGCCCAGCTCCTGTTTGAGGATCTCGGTGAGCAGGCGGCGGCTGGCCGAGCATTTGACGCCGTTCCAACTGCTATAGGAGGGCATGATGGAGCCGACCCCGGCGCGGATGGCGGCGACGTAGCCGGGCAGGTGGATGCGGCGGAGGGTGGCTTCATCCACCCGGGTGTCGCCCTGGTCGAGGCGGAAACGGGCGCTGGCCCCGGGGCCGGCGGGAGCGACGCCCTCCGGGCCGGATGCGGCCGGCGAAGTGCCTCCGTCGCCCACGTAGTGTTTGGCGCAGGCGAGGATGGAGAGCGGGCTGGAAAGGTCCAGGCCCTGAAAGCCGCGGACGGCGGCCTCGCCCAGGGTGGCGACGATCTGCGGGTCTTCGGAGAAGCCTTCGTAGGTGCGTCCCCAGCGGATGTCCTGGGGTACGGTGACGCAGGGAGCGAAGGTCCACTGGATGCCGGTGGCGCGCACCTCGCGGGCGGTGATGCGCGCGATCTTCTCGACGAGGGCCGGGTCGCGGGTGCAGCCCAGATTGATGTTGTGCGGGAAGATGACGGCGCCGAGCACGTTGTTGTGACCGTGCACGGCGTCCACACCGTAAAGGATGGGGATGCCGAGCCGGGTTTTCATGGCCTCGGTTTGGATGCGGTCGTAGAGATTGGTCCAGGCTTCGAGGCTGTTGCCTTCTTTAGGATCGGAGTTGCCCCCGCTGAGGACAGAGCCGATGAAGTATTTTTGGATGTCCTCGGGAGCTTTCATCAGGAACTCCTGATCGGGCTGGGTCATCTGGCCGATTTTCTCGTCCAAGGTCATTTGGGCGAGAAGCTGCTTGACTTGCGGGTCGTAAGAGGAGAGGCGCTTGGGGGCGGCAGCGGCCGGAGCGTCCTCAAGGGGCAACAAGAGGATGGCGAAGGCAACCAGGCAGGCTACGGCGATGGAAGAAGTGATCCAGGGTTTCATGAGTTAGCTCCTTGTCCGGCCGGGGCGGCGGCGGATCAGCCTTAGTATAGCTCTCAGGCCAACGGGCAGGGAGAAGGCTCAGCACGGTAAGAGATTGGGAGTTGGCGCACGAAGGAGGATGAAAGAGGGCGGTGGGTGGGGAGGGCACGGAAAAAGCAAACCACAGAGAACACGGAGAACACAAAGAAAAACAAACCACGGAGGACACGGAGGTGGGAAAAGACGGAACGGAAACGCTGGGCCGTACACTCGGCAAGGTTCGGTTGCAACGAGAGCGGTGGGTAGGGAGGGCCCGGAGAAGGCAAACCACAGAGGACACGGAGGACACGGAGAAAAACAAACCACGGAGGACACAGCGCGGCAGGGCCGCAACCAAACAGGCGTGGCGGCTGCGGTCTCACCGGCAACTCGCTCCCGTGGCGGCATGAAAATCTTCGCCCGCGGAGAAGATTTCAGGGGTTGGTAGTACAGAGGAAGGCGGAGGGCACGGAGAAGGAAAACCACAGAGGACACGGAGGACACAGAGAAAAGCAAACCACGGAGGGCACGGAGGTGGGAAAAGAGGGAACGGAAACGCTGGGCCGTACACTCGGCAAGGTTCGGTTGCAAGGAGGGCGGTGGGTGGGCAGGGCACGGAAAAAGCAAACCACAGAGGACACGGAGAACACGGAGAAAAACAGACCACGGAGGACACGGAGGTGGGAAAAGAGGGAACGGAAACGCTGGGCCGTACACTGGGCAAGGTTCGGTTGCAACGAGAGCGGTGGGTAGGGAGGGCACGGAGAAGGAAAACCACAGAGGATACGGAGGACACAGAGAAAAGCAAACCACGGAGGACACAGAGAAAAGCAAACCACGGAGGACACGGAGAAAACCAAACCACAGAGGGCACAGAGAACACGGAGAAGGCAAACCACAGAGGACACGGAGGACACGGAGAAAAACAAACCATAGAGGGCGCGGGTGGGCCGCGAAGAGGGCTGGGAGTTAATGCGGCCGCGGTAGTGCCCTCGGGCGTCTCAACAAAGTTGTCACGGAGCTGGTTTGAGCCGGCGGTCGAAGAAGTCGGCGATCAGGCGCAGCATGTGCTCGCGGGCCGCGCCTGAGACTCCATGAGATTTTTGCGGGTACACCATCATCTCGAAGAGCTTGCCCGCCCTCTGGAGCGCGTTTGCCATCTGAAGCGTGTTTTGAAACAGCACATTGTCGTCTTCGAGATTATGGATGATCAAAAGGCTGCCTCGAAGATTCGCCGCCTGATGCACGACGGAACTAAGCCGGTAACCCTCCTCATTGTCCGAGGGCAAACCCAGGTAACGCTCCGTGTAGATGGTGTCATAGTTGCGCCAGCCGGTGACGGGGGCGCCGGCCACGCCGGCGCGGAATAACTCGGGCGCGTTGAGCAACGCATACAGGGTCATGTAGCCGCCGTAGCTCCAGCCATAGATGCCGACACGCGCCGGATCCACAAAGCCCATGGAGAGCAGATGCTGAATTCCTGCCTTCTGATCTTCCAGCTCCTGACGGCCCAAGCGCCGGAACAGCGGCGTTTCAAAGGCGTGCCCGCGGCCGGCCATGCCCCGGTTGTCGAGCTTCCAGATGACATAGCCGCGGTGGGCTAAGGCCTGCTCCAGGGTGAGTCCCTGCCAGCGGTTCTGCACGAGCTGTGAGTGTGGGCCGCCGTAAACGAAAACTACGGCGGGGTATTTCTCCCCTTGCCGGAACCCGGCGGGGCGGATCAGGCTGGCGTACAGCGTAGCGCCGTCTGGAGCGCGGACTTCGAGGAATTCTTCCGGAAGCAGATCATATTCCTCCTGCACTCTGCGGTCCGGCTCCTCGAAGACAGCCCACTCAGCGCCGTCCGCGGTGCGGATGGTGCGGCCTGGCGGCGATGTCAGACTCGAGTGGCTCGCCAGGTAGTATTCACAGCGCGGTCCCATGGAGATGCTGTGCGTGCCGGAGGCCTCGCTGATGCGCCGGCGCTCTCCGCCGTTCAGTCCCACACGGTAAAGATGGCGCTCCAGCGGGCTGACTTCCGTGGAGACGTAATAGACAAAGCCGCGAGGCTCATCCACGCCGGCCAAGGCGGTCACTTCCCAGGGGCCCGAGGTGAGGCGGGCGAGCAGTTGGCCGCCGGCGGAATAGCGGTACAGATGCCGGTAGCCGTCGCGTTCGCTGGACCAGAGGAACTCCGCGCCGCCTTTGAGGAACTCCAGAATGTCGGCTACGTTGACCCAGTGGGGGTCTTCTTCGCGCAGCAGGAAGCGGCTTTTGCCGCTGGAGACTTCCGCGGCCAAAAGTTCCAGGCGGTTTTGAATGCGGTTGAGTTTCTGCACGAACAAGGCACGGCTGTCCGGGGTCCACTTGACGCGGGCCAGCAACGCGTCGCGGGTCTCGCCGAGATCCATCCATCGCGTGGCGCCGCCCGAGGCCGCCACCACGCCCAGGCGCACGTCCGCGTTCGGCTCGCCCGCCTTGGGATAGCGCTGCGGCTCGTAGATGGGCCGCAAGGGCAGAAGATCGGCGTGCGGATAGAGCGGCTGGCGGCTGACGTCGAACTGGAGGTAGGCGATGCGTCTCGAGTCGGGCGACCACCAGTGCGCCGTGCCCAGGTCCAACTCTTCGGGATAGACCCAGTCGAGGCGGCCGTTCCAGCGGGTGTCGGAGCCATCCTTGGTGAGCCGGGTCAAGCGGCCGCCGGCGATCTCGATTACGTAGAGATCGTTGCCGCGGCGGAAGGAGACCCGGCGGCCGTCGGGCGAGAGCTTGGGGTCCTTCTCATCTTCAGGCGTTTTGGTGAGCTGGGTCCAATGGCCTTCCTTCAAGCAGTACAGGAAGAGGTCCCCGCCTGCCTTGATCAACAGGGCTTCGCCGTCGCCGGACCACTGAAGGGGCTGCTCCCGCACGCGCCGGTTTTCCCATTGGAAGGCCGCGGGCTCCGGCGCGCGCTGGGCGGCGGCCGTCAGTGAGGCTAGCGCCAGCAACTCGCGGCGGGTGCGCGAAGGCACGTCATAGAGCCAGATGCGACGGTCCTGCTGATAGGCGAAGCGGCGGCCATCGGGCGCCCAAACGATCTGTTCGGCCGTGCCGGCGCGTTGCCCGCTGGTCACCGCCTCGATGGTGACCGGTTTCTTCTGGGCGGCAGCCCAGCCCGCGGCCGCCAGCAGGAATGCGGTGCAGAGAATGTTGCGAGACATTGCTTGCGATTGTAGCCGAGAACCGCCCCGGTGCGCAGTCTGGCTGTCCTGTTGCGTAATGCGCCGCCGTCCTTGCGACGCAAGTGGGAGGCGGCGGAGACGAGGGCGCAGGAGCGAGTGGTAAGATGAGGATCGAGCTATGGAGTTTGTGCTGCGGGTCAAACTGGAACGGCTTCCGGAGGGTGTATTCTTGGCCACCTCGGATGAGCTTCCCGGCTTAGTAGCGCAAGGAAGGACCGCGGCTGAGACGCTGGAGATCGCGCGCGACGTTGCGCGGAGGTTGATTGAGGCCCGCCGGGAGAGACACGAGGATGCCAACCTCGCCGAGTTGCCGGAGTCAGCCGAATGCACCCTTCTGGTGGGGGCGTGATTGGGCCGTCTGCCGGGCCTCCGCTACACCGAAATTGCACGGGCCTTGCGCCGTCTCGGATTCCAGTTTGACCGGCAGGCTGCGGGCAGTCACGAAATTTGGTACAACCCAACCACCCGGCGCTATACAACGGTTCCGAACCATGCCGGTGACATGCCGGAAGGCACGTTGCGCGCGATCTTGAGGCAGGCCGGGATTGACCCTGAAGAGTTCTTGAAAACGTGAGCCTGCCAGGCAGAATTGGGCCCGGCCGAGGCTGTCGCCATGGCGTAGCCTGTGTCATGCTGGGAGTTTATGAAGATCACCTTCTGGGGCGCGGCGCGCACGGTCACGGGTTCGATGCACGAGGTGCAGGTCAATGGGAAGCGGTATCTGTTGGAGTGCGGGTTGTACCAGGGGCGGCGCAAGGAGGCGCAAGAGCGAAACACGCAGTTCCCCTTTGATCCGGCCTCGGTCGAAGCCGTAATCCTCTCCCATGCGCACATCGACCACAGCGGCAACCTGCCCACGCTGGTAAAGAAAGGTTTCCGCGGGCGCATCTACGCCACGCCAGCGACGGCTGATCTGTGCGGGCCGATGCTGCGGGATTCGGCGCACTTGCAGGAGAAGGACGCGGCGTACCTGAACAAACGGCACAGGCGCCGCAAGGCCATCCTCGAAGGGCAAAACGACGGCGAGGTGGAGCCGCTGTACACCGAAGAAGACGCCGTTGCAGCTCTCCGGCATTTCGAGTCCGTGCCTCTCTACACCCCCAAACCGCTGGACCCGGTTCTGAGTTACGAGGCCTACGACGCAGGCCACATTCTGGGCTCCAGCGCGATTCTGCTGCATTATCACCAGGACGGCCGCAAGATCAAGGTGGCCTTCTCCGGAGACGTGGGGCGTCCCGATCAGGCGATCGTGCGGGATCCGGACCGGCTGCCGCCGGTGGATTACGTCATCATGGAAAGCACTTACGGGGACCGGCTGCACAAGGATCTGGCGGCGGTGGCCGACAAGCTGGCGGAGGCCGTAAACCGCACCTGCCAGCGCGGCGGCAAGATCATCGTGCCGGCGTTCGCAGTGGGGCGCACGCAGCAACTGGTCTATTTGCTGCACCGGCTGTTCGATGAGAAGCGCATCCCGCGGATCCCGATCTTCGTGGACAGCCCGCTGGCGGTGGAGGCCACCAAAGTGTTCCGGAGCCATCCGGAGTGCTACGACGCGGAGACGCGCGAGTATTTGCTCAACAACGAAGATCCTTTTGGTTTTTCCAGCCTGCGCTACATCACGGAGGCGGGCGATTCCAAGGCGCTGAACGATCTGCGCGGCCCGTTCGTCGTCATTTCGGCCTCCGGCATGTGCGAGGCGGGGCGGATCCTGCACCATCTAAAGAACAACATCGAGGATCCGCGCAACACGATTCTGATCACGGGCTTCATGGCGCAGGACACGTTGGGCCGGAAGCTGGTCGACAAGCTGCCGGAGGTGCCAGTTTTCGGCGAGCCGTTGCGGCTGCGGGCGGAAGTGGTGAAGTTGAATGAGCTGAGCGCGCATGCCGACCAGCAGGAACTGTTGGACTGGCTGAAGTGCATGGCGGGCAGCGTGAAGAAAGTCTTCCTGGTTCACGGGGAGCCGTCGCAGGCGCAAGCCTTGGCCTCCCGAATCCGTAAGGAGTTCGGATTGGAATGTGCAATTCCGGAGCGGGGCCAGACCTTTGAGTTGAACTAGCGCTCGCCGGCGCCAGCGCCGCTCCGTGATTTTCGCTGCGCCGCCGCGCGGTCTACTTCAACGACGACAGATCGATGACGAAGCGGTATTTGACGTCGGCGCGGATGGTGCGCTCGTAGGCTTCATTCACCTTCTGAATGGGGATCAGTTCGATGTCGGCCACGATGCCGTGGGCGGCGCAGAAGTCCAGCATTTCCTGGGTCTCGCGGATGCCGCCGATCATGGAGCCGGACAGGGACTTGCGGCCGCTGATCAAGGCAAAAGCCCCAACCGCCAGCGGTTCGGAGGGCAAGCCGACCAGCACCAGATGGCCGTCGCGCTTGAGCAGGCTCAGCAAGACATTCACGTCATGGTTGGCCGAGACGGCGTCGAGGATGAAATCGAAGGTGCCGGCGTGAGCCATCACGGCGCGTTCGTCGCGCGAGAGGACGACCTCGTGGGCGCCGAGCCGCAGCGCGTCGTCGCGCTTCTTGGGCGAGGTGGTGAACTGCACGATGTGGGAGGCGCCGAGGGCGCGGGAGAACTTCAGCGCCATGTGGCCGAGGCCGCCGAGGCCCACGATGCCCACCTTTTGCCCGGGCCCGACCTTCCAGTGGCGCAGGGGCGAGTAGGTGGTGATGCCCGCGCAGAGCAGCGGCGCGGCGGCCGCCAGATCCAGCCCTGGCGGGATGCGCAGCACGTAATCCTGGTGGACCACGATGTTGTTGGAATAGCCGCCGTAGGTGAAGCCGCCATGGCGCGGATCTTCGGCGTTGTAAGTCCAAACGGGGGCTTTCACGCAGAAGTGCTCGTTGCCGATGCGGCACTCGGCGCATTCGCGGCAGGAGTCGACGAAGACGCCGACGCCGGCCACGTCGCCGGGTTTGAATTTCGTCACCGCCGAGCCGGTGCGGACCACCTTGCCGATGATTTCGTGGCCCGGCACGAGCGGGAAGTGGGACGGGCCCCACTCCTCGCGCACCTGGTGGATGTCGGAATGGCAGATCCCGCAATAGAGGATCTCGATGACGACGTCGTTGGGTTCGGGGTCGCGGCGCTCAAAGTCGAACGGCGCCAGGGCGCCCTTAGGAGTGAAAGCAGCGTATCCACGTGAGGAAATCATATGGCTCCTTGTAGTAACCTTAACCTTCAATTGTCTCTCAGCGGAGGATCAGCATGCACAGCCCTGAGTTTGCCTGGTTCAGCCAAACGTTCCGGATCGCGGTTCTTGCCGCTGTCGGGGTGCTGGCGGCCTTTGGCCAGCAAGCGCCCCACGGCCTCAAGGTGGAGTATCTGGAGAACCCGATGGGCATCGACGTGGCGCGTCCCCGTTTTTCCTGGCAACTGGGCCACGATCAGCGCGGCCAGAAACAGACGGCGTATCAGATTCTGGTTTCCACGAGCCCCGAAGTGAAGACCGGCGACCTGTGGGACAGCGGGCGGGTGGAATCGACGCAATCTGTCCACGTGGTCTATAACGGAAAGCCGCTTGCGAGCGCGCAGACCTGCTACTGGAAAGTGCGGTGGTGGGACAGCGCGGGCAAGCCCAGCCCGTACAGCGAGGCGGCGCGTTTCGAGATGGGGCTATTGAATCCCAAGGACTGGAAAGGGACGTGGATCACCGGCGGCGGCCAGCTCCGCAAGGAGTTTGTGATCAAGGGCGCGCCCACGCGGGCGCGGGTCTATATCGCCGGCCTGGGCTACTATGAGCTGCGCATCAACGGCCGCAAGGTGGGGGACCATGTGCTGGACCCCGGCTGGACGACGTATCCGCGCCGGGTGCTTTACGTCACCTATGACGTGACCAGCTACTTGCGGCAGGGGCCGAACGCGGTGGCGGTGATGCTGGGGCAAGGCAAGTTCGACGGCCGGGTTCTGCTGTTTCAGTTGAACATTGATACGCAGGGGGGCGAGAAGCGCCTGGAGATCGCCAGCGACACGAGCTGGCGCGTTCATCCCGGGCCGATCGTTTCCGACAGCGTGTACGACGGCGAAACCTACGACGCGAGGCTGGAGACGCCGGGATGGGACATGCCCGGGTTCAGCGATGCCGCCTGGAAGCCGGCCACGGCGGCGGAAGCGCCGAAGGGCGAGCTGTCGGCGCAGATGATGCCGCCGATCCGCGTGGTGGACACGATCCTGCCGCTGAAGATGACCAGCCCCAAGCCGGGCGTGTACGTGTTTGACATGGGGCAGAATTTCAGCGGATGGGTGCGGCTGCGGGTGCGCGGACCGCGCGGTACGGAGGTGCGGCTGCGCCATGCCGAACTGCTCTACGACGACGGGACGCTGAACGTAGAGAACCTGCGAACGGCGCGCGCCACCGACGTGTACTATTTGCGCGGCGATCCGAACGGCGAGGTCTATGAACCGCGCTTTACATATCATGGTTTCCGCTACGTGGAGGTCAGCGGTTACCCGGGAACGCCCAAGCCGGGGGATGTGATGGGCGCAGTGGTGAACAGCGACGTGGCCGCCACCGGCGGCTTCGCCGCCTCCAAGCCCATCCTGAACGAGATCCAGCGTCTGGTTTACTGGGGCACGCGGTCCAACCTGCATAGCATCCCCACCGATTGCAACCAGCGCGACGAGCGCATGGGCTGGATGGCGGACGCGCACCTGGCGGCTGAGAGCGCCATTTACAACTTCGACATGGCGGCCTTCTACACCAACTTTCTGCGCAACATACGCGACGTGCAAGCAAGCGACGGAACGGTGACCGATACGGTGCCCCATGTTTGGGGACGCCGCCCCGCCGATCCGGCCTGGGGCGCGGCCTATCCTCTGATGGCTTGGTACATGTACCTCTACTACGGCGACCGGCGGATTCTCGAACAGCATTACGAGGGGATCAAGGCCTGGACCGATTTTCTCAAGAGCCGCGCCGAGGACGGCATCGTGCGCTACTACTATTACGGCGACTGGGTGCCCATTGAGCGCACGCCCGGCCCGCTGGTCTCGACGTTTTACTACTGTTGGAGCGCGGACATTACGGCGAGGGCGGCTCTGATTCTGGGCAAGACCGATGAGGCCGAGGAGTATTTAAAGCTGGCCGCTTCCATCCGGCAGGCTTTTCACCGCGAGTTCTTCAACCCAGCCACCGGCTCTTATGCCAACGGGACGCAAACCGCAAGCCTGCTGCCGCTTTATCTGAATATCGTTCCGGATAACTTGCGAAGCGCCATTCAGTCGGACTTGATTGGCGACATTGTTTACCGCAACAACACGCACTTAACGACGGGGATTGTGGGAACCAAGTACCTGCTGCCGTTTCTGACGCGGGTGGGACGATCGGATCTGGCCTATGAGCTGGCGACGCAGACCACCTACCCCAGCTGGGGCTACATGATCTCGCGCGGGGCGACGACGCTTTGGGAGCTGTGGCAGGAAAAGACCGGCCCGTCGATGAACTCCCACAATCATCCGATGTTCGGGAGCATTGGAGCTTGGTTGTACAGCGCGCTGGCGGGCATCAACCCGGATGCCGGCGCGCCGGGTTTTGAGAGGATCCGCTTCGAGCCGCAGGTGGTGCGGGACTTGCAGTGGGTCTCCGGCTCGATCCAGACGGCGCGCGGGGAGGTGAGCTGCGCCTGGCGGCGGGAGGAGCAAAAACTGCGCATCGAGATCACGGTTCCGGTGGGCAGCGAAGCCGAGCTCCGTATTCCAAAGCTGGGGCGGGATGTGGTGACGATTACCGAATCCGGCAAGCCGGTCTGGAACAAGAGCGCCTTCCAATCCGGAGTGCCCGGTGTTACGGGGGCCAAGGAAGAGAAGCAGGCGGTGCTGATTCAGACGGGCTCCGGGCGATACGTTTTCGAAATGCAGTAACCGATGCCGAGGGACGACCGTGTGCGTCCCGAAGCAGAGTCAACACAAAAGCAGCTCACCAGCGGGCTGCACACGGGCGCGGGAATGGGCAGTGGGTGTAGGGGGCCAAGAGCGGCTAGAAAGCCTGCCCCACAAGAGCAGCCCCACGAAAGTTGGCTGGCAAACAAGAGTGTCTGCCCCACGAAGAGGGGCGCCTCACAACGATAGGCTGACCCAAATGTGGGGGAGGAAGGCCGGAAGCCGACCACCGGCACGACTGCCGGTGTGGCACGCAAGACTGCGTGCTCCACGCGAACGTCCGGTGTGGTACACAAGACTGCGTGCTCCACGCGAGCGGCCGGTGTGGCAAGCGCAGCGAAGGGCGGACACGCGGGTCCGCCCCTACAGGGCACACGGTTGGGCTGAGGACAGGGTAGTGGGTGAAGGGGGCCGAGGCCGGCAGGAAAGCCGGCCGCAGGCTAGAAAGCCTGCCCCACAAGGAGGCTGCCTCACGAAAGTTGGCTGGCAAACAAGAGTGCCTGCCCCACAAAGAGGCCTGCCTCACAAAGAGCCTGCCGCGCGGGGCTGCTCGAGACTATTTCTGGAAAGGGTTCAGAGGTACTTGCCCACCAGCAGCTTGAGTTTCTCGCGGGTGGCCTCGGGGATCGCCTGACGGTCCGTGATGATGGCGTTCTTTAAGGCGGAGCCACAGGCGCAGCGGCGCTCCGACGGCATGTTGGCCACGGCGTGCGCTACGACTTTGGCCGCATGTTCGGCGTTTTGGTGCAGGTTGGAAATGATCTGTTCCACCGTGACGGCATCGTGTTCAGGGTGCCAGCAGTCGTAATCGGTGACCATGGCGACGGTAACGTAACAGATCTCGGCCTCGCGGGCCAGCTTGGCCTCCTGGAGATTGGTCATGCCGATGACGTCCATTCCCCAACTGCGGTAGAGGTTGGACTCAGCGACGGTGGAAAAGGCGGGGCCCTCCATGCAGAGGTAGGTGCCGCCCTTTTTGGCGCGGACGCCCACGGCCTGGCAGGCATCGTAGACCACGTCCGCCAGTTGAGGACAGACGGGGTGGGCGAAGCTGATGTGCGCCACCAGGCCTTCGCCGAAGAAGGTGGAGGCGCGGCCGCGGGTCCGGTCGAAGAATTGATCCGGGATCACAAAATCCAGCGGCCGGTGTTCTTCCTTGAGCGAGCCGACGGCGCTGAGAGAAAGGATGCGCTCCACGCCCAGGGCTTTCATGCCGTAGATGTTGGCGCGGAAGTTCAGCTCCGAGGGCATGATGCGGTGGCCGCGGCCGTGGCGCGCCAGAAAAGCGACCTGACGGCCCGCCAGCCGACCCAGCACGTAACGGTCGGAAGGAGGGCCCCAGGGGGTGTCCACTGCAAGTTCTTGGGTGGCTTCGAAGCCGGGCATGGAATACAGCCCGCTTCCGCCGATGATGCCGATGGTTGGTTGCAAGCGCATCTCCTGAAATATTGTGGATTAGAGAATCTGTTGGCGCTCTGCGTCCCAGCGGACGGTCCGTTGCCGGAGATAGCTCTCCACCGCCATACGGCAGGCTACGGAGACGCGGTAGCCCAGCTCGAAGGGGCAGGCGGGCTCGCGGCCGGAACGAATGCTGTCAAGAAAGTTCCGCATGTGGGCGTTGGGTTCGGTCCGGGCGCGGCCCAGGATCTCCACCCCGCCGGGCTGGTTCACCTTTTGGGGGAGATAGCGGATTTGCTGGCTGCGGAGGATGGCCCCGTCGGCGCCGAGGACCTCCTCGCTGCTGCCGGGCTGGCTATTTCCGAATCCGGAGTCCCAACTGAACAGGAGCTGCTCGGAGTGCTGGAACGAGACGCTCATGGTGTCGGGGACCTCGCGACCATCCTTCCACAGGAAGACGCCGCCGGTCATGGCGGCGGCGGCGGGGATTTCCAGATTGAGCGCTTTATACCAGAAGGCGAGCTGCTGGCTGAGGCTCTCGAAGACGTTGCCGCCGGAGTAGTCCCAGTACAGGCGCCAGTTGGCATAACGGTGAGGGTCGAAGTCGCGCTTGGGGGCGTTGCCGAGGAATTGCGCCCAGTCCAGCGCCTCCGGAGTCATATCCGGCAAGACGGGGCGCACCCAAGGGGGTTTTCCGTGGGGCGTGTTCCGGAACATGTGGGCGTGGATGGCGGTAATCTTGCCGACCTTGCCGGAGGCCAGGAAGCTGAGGGCATCTTCCATCAGGCCGGAGCTGCACACCTGATGTCCCACCTGGAGCACGCAGCGGCGCTTGTGGGAAAGGGCGGAGCGGATGAGCTGCGCGTCTTCCAAGGTGAAGGCCATGACCTTCTCGACGTAGACGTGCTTGCCGGCCTCCAGCGCCGCGGCGCATTGCGCTCCGTGGAGGTGCTGGGGGGTAGCGATGAGGACGGCGTCGATGGAGGGGTCGCCGAGCAAAGCCTGCGGATCCCGGTAGAGTTTTGCGCCAGGGAGGGCGGCGCGGGCCGCTTCGAGCCGCCGGGTGTAAATGTCGGCCACGGCGGCAGGCTCGACGCCGCCGCAGGCCAGGGCTTCCCGCAAAAGCTGGATGCCGCGCTCGCCGGCGCCGATGAGTCCCAGGCGCAGGCGCTCGTTGGCGCCGATCACAGAGGAAGGGGCGGCGAGCGTTCCGGCCAAGCCAGAAGCGAATTGGCTGATAAACTGGCGTCTGGAAGCCATAGCGCGGTTTTCCCAGAAGGCGCCCGGGAGCGCAGACTCCTATCCTATCACCCTGGGCGGGTGAGGAGCGCAGGCTGCGTTGACGAGTGTTGGGCGGTTAGCCGCCGCTGCTTTTCCGCTTGCGCCGCCGGAGCAAGTACAGGATGAGGATCGCCAGGGCGACGATCAGCAAAATCGCGGTCAATGCCTGGTTTTGCGGCACGGACGGTTCCTCCCTTCTTGGCCTTCAGGGTGAATATAGCGCAATTTTGCAAAAAAGTCACTGAATTTGTGGCGGAATTTCCGGGCCGGCGGCCGGATTACTCGGCCAAGCTGTCTTCGCCGGGCTCCTCAGGAAGGCCGCCGCCATACTGAAGCCGGGTTTCCTCTTCGTAGCCGGGGATGCCCTCGCCCAGGCCGATCTCGGGCTCCGGCGCGGGTTCCTCCTCGACGAGATCCTCACCCGCGATCTTGACCCGGCGGTAGTACTCCATGCCGGTTCCAGCCGGGATGAGGCGGCCCATGATGACGTTCTCCTTGAGGCCCCGCAGGTGGTCGACGCGGCCGTTGATGGCGGCCTCGGTCAACACGCGGGTGGTCTCCTGGAAGGAGGCCGCGGAGATGAACGAGTCGGTCGAGAGCGAAGCCTTGGTGATGCCGAGCAGCACCGTCTTGCCCTCGGCGGGACGGCCGCCGGCTTCGATCACGCGCTGATTCTCCTCGCGGAACTTGAACTTGTCCACGACCTCTTCGGGAAGGAATTCGGTGTCGCCAATCTCCTCCACTTTCACCCAGCGCATCATCTGGCGGACGATGACTTCCAGGTGCTTGTCGTTGATAGTGACGCCCTGGAGCCGGTAGACCTCCTGGATTTCGTTGACCAGGTACTTCTGAAGCTCCTTTTCGCCGAGGACGTGAAGGATGTCGTGCGGGTTGCGCGGCCCGTCCATCAAAGGATCGCCGGCGCGGACGCGCTCGCCTTCCTGGACGCTGAGGTGAACGCCGCGGGGGATAAGGTATTCCCTCTGCTGCCCGTCATCGCCGACCACAAAGACCTGGCGCATGCCCTTGGCCATCTCTCCGAAGCGGACCACGCCGTTGATCTCGGCGATGACCGCCGTTTCGCGCGGCTTGCGGGCTTCGAACAGCTCGACCACGCGGGGCAAACCGCCGGTGATGTCCTTGGTCTTGGTGGTGGCGCGGGGGATCTTGGCCAGCACGTCGCCGGCGTAGACTTCATCGCCGTCGCGCACCATGAGGTGAGCGTGGGTGGGCATCAGGTAGCGCTTTTCCTCGGAGCGCCCGCCGCCGGCCGGCCGGACGATCATGGTGGGCAGGCGCTTCTCGTCCTGAGATTCGACGACCACCCACTGCGACAGTCCGGTGATTTCATCCAACTGTTCCTGCAAGGTGACCCCTTCGATGAGGTCGCGGAAATGGACGGCGCCGCTCACCTCGGTGAGGATGGAGAAGGTGTAGGGGTCCCATTCGAGCAGGATTTGGTTGGCGGTGACTTGAGCGCCGTCCTCGACCAGAATCTTGGCGCCATAGACGACCTGGTAGCGCTCCTTTTCCCTGCCCTTCTCATCCACGATGGCCAGCGTGCCATTGCGGTTCATGGCGATGCGCTCGCCCTTCTTGTTCACGACGACGTTGATGTTGATGTAGCGAACAAAGCCGTCGGACTTGGCGTCCTGCGTGGACTGCTCGCTGACCCGGGTGGCGGCGCCGCCGATGTGGAAGGTGCGCATGGTGAGCTGCGTGCCGGGTTCGCCGATGGACTGGGCGGCGATGACGCCCACGGCTTCGCCGCGCTCGACGAGGCGGCCGGTGGCGAGGTTGCGCCCGTAGCAGAGCTGGCAGACGCCGCGGCGGCTCTCGCAGGTGAGCACGGAGCGGATCTTGACGCGTTCGAGGCCGGCGGCCTGGATGGCGTTGGCCAAGTCTTCGGTGATCTCCTGGTTGGCGCGGGCCAGAATGTTCTGGTCGTAATCGTAGATGTCTTCCAAAGCGACGCGGCCGACGATGCGGTCGCGGAGAGGCTCGATGATGTCGCCGGACTCCACGATGGGTTCGACCCAGATGCCGTCGGTGGTGCCGCAGTCAAACTCGGTGACGATCACGTCCTGGGCGACGTCGACCAGGCGCCGGGTCAGGTAGCCGGAGTCGGCGGTCTTCAAGGCGGTGTCGGCCAAGCCCTTGCGGGCGCCGTGCGTCGAGATGAAGTACTGCAAGACGTTCAGGCCCTCGCGGAAGTTGGCGGTAATGGGGGTTTCGATGATTTCGCCGGAGGGCTTGGCCATCAGGCCGCGCATGCCGGACAACTGCCGGATCTGCTGCCGGGAGCCGCGGGCGCCGGAGTCCGCCATGATGTAGATGGGGTTGAGATAGCGGCCCGTGCGGTCGTCCTCTTCCATGACCTTGAACATCTCTTCGGAGACGCGTTCGGTGACTTTGGACCAGATCTCGATGATCTTGTTGTAGCGCTCGCCGTGGGTGATGGCGCCTTCGGCGTATTGCGCCTGGACCTCCATCACCTGGCGCTGTGCCTCCTCCACCAATTGCGGTTTGGACTCCGGAACCACCATGTCGTCGATGCCGATGGAGATGCCGGCGCGGGTGGCGTACAGGAAGCCCAGATTCTTAATTTCGTCCAGCATCTTGACGGTGGTCCGGAGGCCGAACTTCAGGTAGCAGTACTGGACGAGCTGAGTGAGCCCCTTCTTCTTGAGCAAGCCATTGATGAAGGGCATTTCAGGCGGCAAGACGTCCTTGAGGATGACGCGCCCGACGGTGGTGTCCATGTACTGCTTGTTATAAGGAATCGGCTCGGTATGCAGGATGTTCTGATTGTCGAAAGCCTTGCTGAGGTCGATGACCGGGCCGGTGTAGCGCAGCTTGATGGGGGTCAGGGTCTCCACTTCGCCCATTTCCAAAGCGATCAGCACGTCTTCGACCGAGGCAAAGGTGCGGCCTTCGCCCTTGGCGCCGGGCCGGGCTTTGGTCAGGTAATACAAGCCCAACACCATGTCTTGCGTTGGAACGGCGATGGGCGCGCCGTGGGCCGGCGAAAGGATGTTGTTGGAGGACAACATCAAAGAGGCGGCCTCGATCTGCGCCTCGGGCGAAAGCGGGATGTGGACGGCCATTTGGTCGCCGTCGAAGTCCGCGTTGAAGGCGGTGCACACCAACGGGTGGATGCGAATCGCCTTGCCCTCGACCAGGACCGGCTCGAAGGCCTGAATGCCGAGGCGGTGCAAGGTGGGGGCGCGGTTCAGAAGGATGGGGTGGTCGCGGATGACCTCTTCGAGGATGTCCCAGACCACCGGGTCCTGGGTTTCGACCAGTTCCTTGGCCTGTTTGATGGTGGTGCAATGGCCGCGCTGCTCGAGCCGGTGATAAATAAAGGGCTTGAACAGCTCGAGAGCCATCTTCTTGGGAAGGCCGCACTGGTGCAACTTCAGCTCGGGCCCGACGACGATGACGGAGCGGCCGGAGTAGTCGACGCGCTTGCCGAGCAGGTTCTGGCGGAAGCGGCCCTGTTTGCCCTTGAGGGTGTCGGAGAGCGACTTCAACGGGCGGTTATTGGCTCCGCGCAGCACGCGGCCGCGCCGGCCGTTGTCGAACAAGGCGTCGACCGCCTCCTGCAACATGCGCTTTTCGTTGCGGACGATGACATCGGGCGCGTGCAGCTCGATCAGCTTCTTGAGCCGGTTGTTGCGGTTGATGACGCGGCGGTAAAGGTCGTTGAGGTCGGAGGTGGCGAAGCGTCCGCCGTCGAGGGGGACCAGCGGGCGCAGCTCCGGCGGGATGACCGGGATCACGTCCAGAATCATCCATTCGGGCTTATTGCCCGATTTCCGGAAGGATTCGACGACGCGCAGGCGCTTGGCGTATTTGAGCTTCTTTTGCTGGGAGACCTCGGTGCGCATCTTTTCGCGGATCTCCTGGCTGAGGGCCTCGACGTCGACCTTTTTGAGAAGCTCTTTAATGCCCTCGGCGCCCATCATGGCCACGAACTTGCCGGGGTAATCATGATCGAGCTGCCGCTTGCGCTCATCGCTGATAACCTCGCCGCGGTTCAGGTTGGGCACTTCGCCGGGGTCCACCACCACGTAGGCCTCGAAGTAGAGCACCCGCTCCAGGTCGCGGAGGGTGATGTCGAGCAGGTAGCCGATGCGGCTGGGGAGCCCCTTGAAGAACCAGACATGGGAGCAGGGGCTGGCCAGCTCGATGTGGCCGAGCCGCTCGCGGCGCACGCGGGCCAAGGTGACTTCGACTCCGCACTTGTCGCAGATGACGCCGCGGTGCTTCATCCGCTTGTACTTTCCGCACAAGCACTCCCAGTCCTGAACGGGGCCGAAAATGCGGGCGCAGAACAACCCGTCTCGCTCCGGCTTAAAGGTCCGGTAGTTGATCGTCTCCGGCTTGGTGACTTCGCCGTGCGACCAGCTCCGGATCTTTTCCGGAGAGGCCAGACTGATGCGAATCGCGTCGAAATCGGCGATCAGGTTGCTTCTGTCATACGGAGAAGACCGGTACAAAGCTGCCTCCTTTCAAGTCTTCCACCGCCCGGCGGGAGCGGCGGGGTCCGCTTAATCGGCCGCCAGGGCCGTGTCCGCCACTTCCCGCGGCGTCTTCATCAATTCCACATCCAAGCAAAGCGACTGAAGCTCCCGGATGAGCACGTTGAAGGACTCGGGAACACCGGGCTCGGCCGCCGCCTCGCCTTTCACGATGGCCTCATAGATCTTGGCCCGGCCGTAGACGTCGTCCGATTTGGCCGTCAACAGCTCCTGGAGAATGTAGGCGGCGCCGTAGGCCTCCAGCGCCCAGACCTCCATCTCGCCGAAGCGCTGGCCGCCGAACTGCGCCTTGCCGCCCAGCGGCTGCTGGGTGATCAGCGAATACGGCCCGATCGAACGCGCGTGGATCTTGTCGTCGACCAAGTGCGAGAGTTTGAGCATGTAGATGTAGCCGACCGTAACCGGCTGCTCGAAGGGCAGGCCGGTCATGCCGTCGTACAACTGAATCTTGCCGGAGGTGGGCAGCCCCGCCTCCTCGAGCTGTTTTTTGATATCGCGCTCGGTGGCGCCGTCGAAGACGGGGGTAGAGTAGCGCCGGTTCAGCTTGTGAGCGGCCCAGCCGAGGTGGGTTTCCAGAATCTGGCCCACATTCATGCGCGAGGGGACGCCCAAGGGGTTGAGGATGATCTCGACCGGGGTGCCATCGGGCAAGTAGGGCATGTCTTCTTCGGGAACGATCTTGGCGATCACGCCCTTGTTGCCATGCCGTCCGGCCATCTTATCGCCGACCGAGAGCTTGCGCTTCATGGCGATATAGACCTTGACCAGCTTGATGACTCCGGGCGGGAGCTCGTCGCCTTTCTTGAGCTTGGCGATTTTCTCTTCGGTGATTTTTTCGAGCACCGTCACCTGGCGCGAGGTCATCTCCTCGATCTCGTCGATCTGCTCGTTGAGGCGCGGATCCTTGTCCTTCAGCTTCATGCGCTTCAGGTCGCGGGCCCGCAGCTTCTCGATGACGTCGCGGGTCAGGGGCGTGCCGCGCGTGACCAGGCGCTTATTGGTTTTCTCGTCGTGGAGGTCGGCGATGAGCTCCATGCCGCTGAACAGGGCCTCCAGGCGCTTGGCCCGCTCGTCGTTGAGGATGCGTTTTTCATCCTCCAAATCGCGGCGCAGGGCCTCGATTTGTTCGTCCAGGATGGCCTTGGAACGCTCGTCGAGTTCCGCTCCCTTGCGGGAGAAGATGCGGCAGCCCACCACGGTGCCTTCGATTCCGGGCGGGCAATACAAGGAGGCGTCCTTGACATCGCCGGCTTTCTCGCCGAAGATCGCCCGGAGCAACTTCTCCTCCGGGGTGAGCTGGGTTTCGCCTTTGGGGGTGACCTTGCCCACCAGGATGTCGCCGGGTTTTACGGAAGCGCCGATCCGGATAATCCCGCTGTCGTCGAGGTTCTTCAAGAAGCTCTCGGCGATGTTGGGGATGTCGCGGGTGATCTCTTCGGGCCCCAGTTTGGTGTCGCGCGCTTCCAGTTCGAACTCTTCGATGTGGATCGAGGTGTAGTAGTCTTCCTTGACCAGCTTTTCGCTGACGACCAGCGCATCCTCAAAGTTATAGCCGCGCCAGGGCATGAAGGCGACCAGGACGTTGCGCCCCAGGGCGAGTTCGCCCTGGTCGGTGCAGGGGCCGTCGGCGAGCACGTCGCCTTTGCGCACGCGCTGGCCTTCTTTCACGATCGGTCTCTGGTTGATGCAAGTGTTCTGGTTGGAGCGCTTGAACTTGGTCAGCGGGTAGATGTCGGCGCCGACCTCGCGCGAGAGCTGGCCCTCGTGGACATTGCCTTCGACGCGGACAATGATGCGCTCGGAATCGACCGAGTCGACGACGCCGGAGCGGCGGCACAAGATGACCGCGCCGGAGTCGCGGGCGGTGACCGCCTCCATGCCGGTGCCGACGTACGGAGCTTCGACGCGCAGCAGGGGCACGGCCTGGCGCTGCATGTTCGACCCCATCAGAGCGCGGTTGGCGTCGTCGTTTTCCAAAAACGGGATCAGGCTGGCGGCCACCGAGACCAGTTGCTTGGGACTGACGTCCATGTACTGGATCTCTTCGCGCTTCATCAGCACGAAATTGCCGGCCTGCCGGGCATTGACCAGCTCGGGGACGATGCGGCCGTTTTCACCCAGCTGCACATTGGCCTGGGCGATGACGTATTTGTCCTCTTCCCAAGCCGACAGGTACTCGCAATGCGCTTCAAACTCGGGCGGGGTCTTGCGCGAACCGCATTCGCGGACGATCTTCTCGGCCTCGCTGCGGGGCAGGATCTGGCCGACTTTGAGCGAGGTGTCGCCCGGATTGGTGATGCGGACTTCATCGACCACCACTCCTTTGACCACGCGCCGGTACGGGCTTTCGATGAAGCCGTACTCGTTGATGCGGGCGAAGCAGGACAGTGAGGAGATCAGGCCGATGTTGGGGCCTTCCGGGGTCTCAATGGGGCAAATGCGGCCGTAGTGCGTGCTGTGCACGTCGCGCACTTCGAAGCCGGCCCTCTCCCGCGACAGGCCGCCGGGCCCCAGCGCCGACAGGCGGCGCTTGTGGGTGATCTCCGAGAGCGGGTTGGTCTGGTCCATGAACTGCGAGAGCTGGCTGGAGCCGAAGAACTCGCGGATGGCGGCCATGACGGGCTTGGCGTTCACCAGGTCGTGAGGCATGGCGGTGGACATTTCCTGGTAAACGGACATCTTCTCTTTGATGGCCCGCTCCATGCGCACCAGGCCGATGCGGAACTGGTTCTCCAGCAGCTCGCCGACGGCCCGCACGCGGCGGTTGCCCAGGTGATCGATGTCGTCCTCGCTGCCGATGCCCTTGCGCAGCTTGAGCACGTACTTGATGGTTTCGACGAAGTCCTCCACGTCCAGGGTGCGGCGGTCCAGGGGGTTCTTGCCCTGGTTTTCCGGCTGGGCGGCCCAGGAAGCGGGGGCGTAATCGGCGCTGCCGTGGAGCTTGATGTTGAACTTCATGCGGCCCACGCGCGAGAAGTCGTACTTGCGGGGGTCGAAGAACATCCCATGGAACAGCTGCATGGCGGTCTCGAGCGTGGGCGGATCGCCGGGCCGCAGCTTACGATAGATCTCCAACAGGGCGTCGTTCTGGGTCTTGACCGGATCCTTCTTAAGCGTCGCCGAGATGACGTTCCCCACCTCATCTCTTTCGGGGAAAAAGACGTCGAAGTGCGGGATGCCGGCCTCGAAGAAGGACTCGATCGCGGACGAGGTGAGCTCCTCATTGGATTCGAGGAGCACCTCGCCGGTGGACATGTCGATCACGTCGGCCGCCGCGAAGGCGCCTTGCAGATCGCTCGGGGCGACCTCGACCTGTTCGATCTTGGCCTTCTGGAGCTCCTTCAACAAGGGGGCCGTAACCTTCTTGCCGGCCGCCAGGAGCTGCTCGCCCGAGCGGGAGACCACCGGATACGAGAGCCGCACCCCGACCAGCCCGCTGTCCACGCGCCAAAACAGCCGCTTATCCTTGATGACGATGCGGTCGACCTTGTAGAAGGTGCGCAGGATCTGCTCGTCGGTTTTCAGGCCGAGGGCGCGTAAAAACACCGTGCCGTAAAACTTCCGCTTGCGGTCGATCCGGACGTAGAGCAGGTTCTTGTTGTCGTACTCGAACTCGACCCAGGAGCCGCGGTAGGGGATGATCTTGCCGAGATAGTAGCCCTGGTTGGGGATCTTCTCGAAGAACACGCCCGGGGAGCGGTGAAGCTGGCTGACGATGACCCGCTCGGTGCCGTTGATGATGAAGGTGCCGTTTTCGGTCATCAACGGGATTTCGCCGAAGAAGACCTCCTGCTCCTTGATGTCGCGGACGGTGCGCTCGCCGGTCTCCGGATCCTTGTCATAGACCGTGAGGCGGATGGTGACCTTGAGGGGGGCCGCGTAGGTCATTCCGCGCTCCTCGCACTCGGCGCGGTCGTACTTGAGCTGGAGGCTGACCGGATCCCCGCACTTGTTGCAGAAAGTGACGATATTGGGATTGAAGGCCCCGCATTTGGGGCAGAGCACGTCACCGGTGTGGTAAGGGTCGGTGCGGATGTAGGCGCCGCAGCCGGGATTGCGGCAGGTAGTCCGCAAATGGTTCAGCCCCTTGAGGTTGCCGCACTTGCACTCCCAGTTGCCGATAGAATAATCGACGAACTCCAGGGTGCTGAGGCCTCGGAAATCGGAGATCGGGAAGACCGAGGTAAAGACACTCTGCAAACCGGTGTCTTCGCGTTCGGCCGGGAGCAGGTCCATTTGCAGGAACCGCTCATAGGATTTTTTCTGGACCTCGATCAGGTTAGGGATCGGGATCGTGGTCTTGATCTTCGAAAAATCAATTCGCTCACGGCTGGCGCCGGTGACCGGCTGTTGCATCTTCACTCTCCCAAAAACCGATAGGCCGCTACACGACGGCGACTATGTTCAATATGCCGCGCAGCCGGCGGCCGGGCGCCGTCGGGGGACGGCGGCCGGCGGCCGGCCTGAGGTGGACAGAACGACCCGGGACCGCACAAGCAGAGGCTCCCGAGCGATTCAAACCGTGCGAGTTGAATGACAGATTCGCGTACGAACTCTCTATCCGCAGCGCAGGAAGTATAGCCAGCCCCTGACCCGGAGCACACGAAGCCCGTTGAGACAAAATCGATCCGTGCACGCAGAAAGCGCGGTTCACAGGCGACAATTCAGACTCGGCTCCGGCAGAGACAGCAAGAAGTATACCAAACTGGCCCCCTCCCGTCAAACACACTACCGCTTTGGGGTCCCGGGGACCCTCCTGAGGCTACTTCACCTCGACAGTAGCGCCGGCTTCGACGAACTTCTTGCGGATCGTCTCCGCCTCCTCCTTGCTGACGCCTTCCTTGATCGGCTTGGGCGCGGAATCGACGAGCTCCTTGGCCTCCTTCAGACCGAGGCTGGTGACCTCGCGAACCGCCTTAATGACGTTGATCTTGTTGGCGCCGGCCGAGGTCAAGATGACCGAGAACTCGGTCTTCTCTTCGGCGGCGGGGGCTGCCGCGCCGCCGGCTGCCGGGGCCGCGACGGCCACAGCGGCTGCCGCTGCCGACACCCCGAATGCTTCCTCGATGCCTTTGACCAGTTGCGCTGCCTCCAGCAGCGTCAAACCCTTGATTTGTTCCAGAATCGCGTTAACGTCCGCCATTGTTGTTAAACTCCTGATCCTTATGCCGCAAACTTGTTTTCCTTGATTGCCTCGTTCAAGGCGACGGCCAGGTTGCGGGCCACGCCATTGAGGGACGAGGCCAGCCGCTGGGCCGAACTATTGAGCAGCCACATGAGCTTGGCGATCAGCTCCTCCTTGGAGGGCATATTCGCCAGCTCCTGGATGGTGGCGATATCGATGACCCGGCCCTCCACCAGGCCGGCCTTGAATGTGAAAGTGGGATTGGCCTTGGCGTAAGCGGTAAGAGCTTTGGCCAGAGCCACCGGGTCCGTCTCGGTGTAAGCCAGCGAGGTCATGCCGGCGAGGTTTTGCAACACCGGCTCCGCTTTGGTGCCCTGGGCCGCCTTCTCAGCCAGGTTGTTCTTGACGACGCGGTATTTGCCGCCGGCGGCGCGCACGGCCTTTCGCAACTCGAAATCCTGGGCAACGGTGAGCTTTTCAAAACCGGTCACGAACAGGTGGTTGGCGCGTTCGAGCTCTCCGCGCAGAAACTCAGCTTCCCGGCGTTTATCTTCGCGTTTTTTCATGAAGCACCTGCTACTGAACCCTTGTATTGAACGGCGTCACATCCAGCGGGACGCCCGGCCCCATCGTGGAACAGATCGTCGCGCTGCGCACGTACTTGCCTTTGGCGGCGGCCGGTTTAGCCCTCAGCACCGCCTGAATCAGAGCCTGCGCGTTCTCCACCAGCTTGTCCTCAGCGAAGCTGGTCTTGCCCACGGGGACATGCAGCACGCCGGTTTTGTCGACTCGGAACTCGACTTTTCCGGCCTTGACCTCTTTGACCGCACGCTCGACATCCATGGTCACGGTGCCCGTTTTGGGGTTGGGCATCAGCCCGCGGGGTCCCAGCACCTTGCCGAGCCTGCCCACCGAGCGCATCATGTCGGGCGTGGCGATCACTGCGTCAAAATCCAGCCAGCCTTCCTGCTGGATCTTGTTGACCATCTCTTCGCCGCCCACAAAGTCGGCGCCGGCTTGCTCGGCTTCCCGCTGCTTGTCGCCGGAGGCGATGACCAAGACGCGCTTGGATTTGCCCAACCCGTTCGGCAGAACGACCGTGCCGCGGACCATCTGGTCGGCGTGTTTGGGATCCACCCCCAGACGCATGTGCAGCTCGACGGTTTCATCGAAGTTCGCGAACTTGATCCGCTGCACCAAGGGGACCGCTTCTTCGAGAGCGTAGGCCCGCTTTTCGATCTGCTGAGCAGCGTTCCGGTATTTCTTGCCTTGTTTGTGTGCCATGTGTTGACCTGGTGCAAACGGCAGGGACAAACAGCGCCCTGCCTCCCAATGCTACGAATGCCTGAAAAATGTCAGGATGCTAAGCATTCTACCACAGACCGGAGCGCTAAACCACATCCACGCCCATGCTGCGAGCGGTGCCCTTCACCGAACGGATGGCGGCCTCCAGGGTGTGGCAGTTCAAATCCGGCATCTTGATCCGGGCGATCTCTTCCACCTGTTTTTCCGTAATCTTGCCGACCTTTTGCTTGTTGGGCTCCGGCGAGCCCTTAGCCAGGTTGACCGCCCTTTTGATCAGGACCGGCACCGGCGGCGTCTTGGTCACGAAGGTGAAAGAACGGTCCGCGTAGATGGTGATCACCACCGGGATGATCAGTCCCTCCTGATCCTTGGAGGAGGTCTTGGCGTTGAACGCCTTGCAAAACTCCATGATGTTGACGCCCTGCGGACCCAGCGCGGTTCCGACGGGAGGGGCCGGCGTGGCCTTCCCGGCCGGGATTTGCAACTTTACTTGCGCAGTAACCTTCTTTGCCATCGAAATCCTCTACTCATCTCCAGCGCGGCTGGCGCGGAGGCGTTTCGGTTTGGACCGCAACCCCGCCGCACGAACCGGCCGCTGCTAAACCTTTTCCACCTGCCAAAAATCCAGTTCCACGGGCGTGGCCCGTCCAAAAATGGTCACCAGAACCCTCAGCGTGTTCCTCTCGGGGTTGACTTCGTCCACCTTGCCCGTGAAGCTGGTGAACGGCCCGTCGATGATCCGCACGGTCTCGTTCTTTTCGAACGACAGCTTGGGCCGCGGACGATCGGCTGAGGCGCTCTGCCGGTAAAGAACTTGATTCACCTCATCGGCGCTGAGCGGCACCGGGGTGTTTCCGCCGCCGACGAAGCCGGTCACGCGGGGTGTGTTCTTGACCGCGTGCCACAGCTCATCGCTCATTTCCATCTCGACCAGCACGTAACCGGGATAGAGAAGGCGCTTGCTGGTGACCTTGCGCCCTCCCCGCATCTCCACCACTTCTTCGGTGGGGATAAGAATCTGGCCGATCTTGTCGGCATAGCCAAAGGCTTCAGCGCGGGTGCGCAACGACTCGGCCACCTTCTGCTCAAAACCGGAGTAGGTGTGAAGGATGTACCACTGCTTGGCCGGAGGCGCCGGGGTTTCGGGCGCGGCCTCAGCCGGGGTTTCCACCCCCGGCTCCGGCGGTTCAGCGGCGGTTTGCGCCTCCGGCTGCTCAGCCGCAAGTTCCAAGGAGCCCACATCAGGCCCGGCCGCGGGACTTTCTTCCCCTTCCGGGGAGGCGAAGTCCGCGGGCGGCTGTTGTGGTTGCCCAGCCACGCTGTTGTCGATCTCTTGCTCGTCCGCCATGGGATCCCCGCTTATTTGGTCAGCGCCAGGTAGAGCCGGGTGAGCGTGCTCGTCAGGATGAGGTCCACCACCCAGAAGTACGCTGCAAATGCAAAAACGCAGACCAGCACCACTCCGGTTGTGGCGCGCACTTGCTTCCAGGAGGGCCACGTTACCCGACGCATTTCGAGTTGCAGCTCCTGGATATAGTTCTTCACCCGGGCAGGCCAACTGGCAACCGTCTGGGCCAAGCTTTCAGATTTCTCAGCCATGTCCTCGATGATTCCGTTCTCGAAGGCGCTGGCAGGGGCGGAGGGATTCGAACCCCCACTCGCGGTTTTGGAGACCGCTGGTCTACCGTTAAACCTACGCCCCTGCGATGACCGCAGGCCGCCAGGCCGTCATGCCGACTGCGCCGTCCTGGCGCGAACTACGATCTTATTTTATCTCCTTATGCACCACATGCTTGCGGCAATGCGGGCAGTACTTCTTCAGTTCAATCCGCTCGGTCACGGTTTTCTTGTTCTTGGTGCTCGTATAATTCTTGCGCTTGCACTCCGTGCACTGGAAGGTGATAATCTCGCGAGGCATGTCGGCACCTTACTCCAAGATCTCGGTCACCGTGCCGGCGCCCACCGTGCGCCCGCCTTCCCGGATCGCAAACCGCAACCCCTTGTCCATCGCCACCGGCGTGATCAGCTCCACTTCCAGATTCACG
>Ga0078972_1006197_pt1 | contig 28854 bp, 22 predicted proteins | sample YelNatPaOPGAMG01_FD_67568 | JGI IMG/M metagenome (GOLD analysis project Ga0078972, IMG submission 67568) | Hot spring thermophilic microbial communities from Obsidian Pool, Yellowstone National Park, USA - OP-RAMG-01 (SPADES assembly) (version 2) | ecosystem: Environmental > Aquatic > Thermal... | reverse complement strand
TTGTGGCAGGCCGCCGATGAGGGCCAGGGCCGCCGTGGCCCACAGGAGCAGGGCCATGACGTTGGTGAAATTGCTCAGCAGCGAGTAGATCAGCGGCCGCTTCTTGGCCTCTTGGATGACGTTGGGGCCGTAGCGCTCCAGGCGCGCCCGCGCCTCCTCCGTCGTCAGGCCGTTCGGTGAGGTGCCAAGAGCATCGTACACCTGGTCGGGCGGCAGCGCGGCCAACTGGGGCACGCGCTCCTCCACCAGTTCGGCAGTTGCCTCCACGGGTACGAGAATCGTCATGCCGCTCCTGCCAGGGGCGAACATGGGCCATGGTGCCCCGCGTTCTCCCTGCGTCAGGAGCAAGATGTGGGCCAACCCTGCGAGGGACCTGGGGGTCGCGGAGGGGGTTCTTGCGCAGCGCTGAGGGTCGATCCGAGAAAGCGCGTGGTCTGGGGCCTTGCGCCCCCTTCGCTGCTTGGCCGTTACAAGAGGACGCGCTCGTCGCCGACGCGGCGCGTGATGTGTTGGCGGTCGAGGTATTCGAGGAAGGCCAGGGCGTACTTGCGGCTGGTGCCAAAGAGGTCGCGCACGGTGGCCACCGTGACGCTCTCGCCACGGCGCAGGCGCGCCAACACTTGCTCGAGCATGGCCTGGTAGGCCTCGGCCGAGAGCAGCACGGCCTCGCTCAGGCGCACCAGGCGCCCCTGCTCGACCAGCGCCGCCAGCACGTCGGCGCCGACGGCCTCCTCGGCCTCGGCCGCGCCGGGCGGGCTGAACGGGGCCTCGGCAAACCTGGCCAGGAGGGCCTGCACCCGCCGCTCCTGCTCGGGCGTAAAGCGCGGCCGGAAGCCGCTGAGCCGCACCACCGCCTCGGTGACCTCGGCCACGCCCTCCTCGGCGGCCCGCTGCAGCACCTCGCCGTAGAGCCGCGCCTCCAGGTTGAGCCGGCTCTTCAGCTCTTCGCGCGGCATGCCCGAGCGCAGCGGATACTGGGCGTGGTAGGCCTCGAGCAGCGAGCGGATGCGGCCCGCGAGCGACTGCCACTGGCCGCGGCTCACCAGCGCGCCGGCTGGGGCGCCCGGCGCCAGGGGCAACACCTGGCCCGAGCCACGCAGCGCAGCCAGAGCGGCTTCGGCCACATCGCGGGGCAGCCCGGCCTGCGCCAACACGCGTTCGGCCGGGGCAGGGCCCAGGCGCTCCAGGGTCTGCAGCACAATCTCTTCGGGCGTGCCGTGGGCCAGGGTCTCCAGCCGTTCCAGCACGTCGCGCTGGTAGCGGCGGTGGCGCCGGCCGGGGTGCGGGTCGACCACAAAGCCGCCGCCCAGGGTGGCGCTGGGCGAAGGCTGGCGGATGATGAAGCGGTCGTGAGCCACGGCGACCACCGGCGCCGCCGCCTCGATCTGCACCCAGGCCACCTCGCCCGGCTTGAGCTCGTCGCGGTCCAGCAGGCGCAGGCGCGCCTGGGTTACGCTGGCGCCGATAAAGAGGTCGATGGTAGCATTGTGGGGCAGGGTGCGCAGCGCATCGTGGAGCAGCTGCAGCCGGGCATCGAAGAGGTCGGTGGGGCGGTACGCGCCGGGGGCGGCCAGCACGTCGCCCCGCGCCAGGTCGCCGACATCGACCCCCACCAGATTCGCCGCCACCCGGCTCGCCGGCGCCGCCACATCCACCTTCTGCTTGTGGGTCTGCAGGCCGCGGATGCGCGAGTGGAGGCCCTTGGGCAGGATCTGCACCTCCTGGCCCACGTGCAGCGAGCCGTCGCTGAGGGTGCCGGTGACGATGGTGCCAAAGCCCGGCATGCTGAAGACGCGGTCGATGGGCAGCCGCGGCCGGCCGCGGTCGGGGCGCGGGGGCGCCTGCTCCATGGCCTCCTGCAGGGCAGCCAGCAGCCGGTCGATCCCCTGGCCGGTGCGCGCGGAAACTGGGATGATGGGCGCCCCCGCCAGCACCGTGCCCGCCAGGAACTCGCGGATCTCCTCGCGCACCAGGTCGAGCCACTCGGGGTCATCCATCAGGTCGATCTTGGTCAGGGCGACGACACCGCTCCTCACCTGCAAGAGGTCGAGGATGGCGACGTGCTCGCGGGTCTGGGGCATCACCCCCTCATCGGCGGCCACCACCAGGAGCGCGGCGTCGATGCCGCCCACGCCGGCCAGCATGTTCTTGATGAAATCCTCGTGGCCTGGCACATCGACGATGCTGATCTGCTCGCCATCGGGCAGGGTCAGCCAGGCAAAGCCCAGGTCGATGGTCATCTCCCGCTCGCGCTCTTCCTTCAGGCGGTCGGGGTTGATGCCGGTGAGGGCCGTGACCAGGGTCGATTTGCCGTGGTCCACATGCCCCGCTGTGCCGATCACACGCACAAGCGTCCCTCCTCAACGCGGTTCTCGCAGGCCCATGCCACCCCGCGCAGCCTCACTGCGGCGCCTTCTTGGCCGAGGGCGGGGTGTTGGCGCTCACCTGCGCGCTCAGCTTCTCGACCGTTGCCCGCATTACGTCGAGCTGGCGCTGGTGGATCTCGAGCTGGGTGCGCCAAATCTCGGCTGTTGCGGCCTTGGCGGCCGCACTCTCCTCGGCCAGCAAGGTGCGCAGGGCCTGCAGTTCCTTCTCCAGGAGCGACCGGGCCGCCTCGAGCTCCTCCAGCCGCGCCACCAGAACCTCGTCGGCCTTGGCCTGCTCGTTCCAGCGATAGTCCCACTGGGCCATGTAGCGGGTCCAGCGTTTCTCGTTCTCGCCCTGCCACTCGCGCAGCTCGCGCCGCTGCTTCTCGAGCCCCAGGTCCAGGGCCTGGCGGGCCTCATCCTGGGCCAGGCGCAGCTCCTTGGCCAGGTCCTGCAGGGTGGCCAGGGCCTTTTTCGTCCGCTCGTGCTGCTCGGCAAAGATGCGCAGTTGGTTGGCGCGCGTTTCCTGGTCGCGCAGCACGCCTTCGGTGATGGTGTTCCACTCGCGGATCTGCCGCTCGACACGCTGCTCGGCGCGGCGTTGCCCCTCCAGGAGCTCGTTCTGCACGCGCGTCATATCGGCACGGAAGGTCTGCAGGTCGGCGGCCCGCTGGGCACTGTTCTGCGCCCACTTTTCCAGGTACTGGAGCCGGGCGTTGTAGGGCTCGATCTGCGTGCGCACGCTGTCGATGGTCTGCTGGATCGCTTCGAGCCGCGCCATCTCGCGCTTGTGCTCGTCCTCCTCCAGGCGGGCCTGGTCGGCGCGGCGCACCAGCTCCTTTTCGATGCTCTCGATGCGCTGGCGCAGGGCAGTCAGCACCTCGTTCTGCCTCTGCTGCTCGGTGGCCTGGGTGGTGAGGCGGTCGCTGAGAGTCGACAGGCGCTCCACGCGCTGCTGGAGGTCGAGCATCGCCTTGGTCTCGGCCTCGCGTTCCACCTGGCGGGCCTGCAGGGCCTGCTGGTCGCTGCGCCGCAGCTCCTCGCGTACACTCTGCAAGACCGATGCCAGCTCGTCTTTGAGCTGTTGGATGGCCTGGTCCACCTGCGTGGTGCGCGAGATATCGGTCTGCAGGCGGGTGAGGCGCACCTGCAAGTCCTCGTAGCGCTTGCGCTGGTCGGCCAGCTCGATGGCCTGTTTCTGCAAGAGGTCCTGCAATTCGGACAGTTGGGCTTTGGTCTTGCGGTTCTCCTCATCGAGCCAGGCAATCATCTGGGCAGCTTGAGCGGAATCCATGGTCAGGCCTTTCTATCCTTCCTGGGGCAAAAGGGCGGAGGGCAAAGGGATGTGGCGAGATTATAGTGGCAAAAGGGCGCTTTGACAAGGGCCAGCAGAGGCTAGGGCACGATCTTTACCGGCGTGCCGATCTCGGCCCAGTCGTAGAGGGTGGCGGCATTGGCCGTGTCGAGAACGATGCAGCCGAACGACACGCGGCTGCCCAGGTACCCCGCCCACAGCGTGCTGCCGTCGCGCAGGATGGGCAGGGCGTGGATGCCGTTCTCCGAGGCGCCCGCCCAATAGATGCCCATCCAGTAGGGCATGCGCAGGCTCCACGCCGATGACCAGGCCTCGGGCATCTTGTCGAGGATCTGGAAATCCCCATAGCGGGTCGGCATGCTGGGGATGCCGGTGGAGCAGAGCCAGTCGAAGACCAGGGAGTCGTTCTCATAGGCGCGCAGGCGCTGCTCCGAGATATCGACCTCGATGCGCTTGCTCGGCGGAGGGGTAGGCGTGGGCGTGGGTGGGGTGAGCACGGCCACAATCCGGTCCAGGGCAGCTTTTGCCTCCTGCGAGTCGGGCTGCACGAGTGCCGCCTGCTGGTAGGCCTCGCGGGCAGCCTCCAATTGCTGCGCCTCCTCCAGGGCCTGCGCCCTCCGCATGCAGGCCTCGTAGAGCAGGTCCCCCACATCGCGAAATCCCGGCGCCACCTTGTAGACCGGTTCGAGGAGGGCGATGGCATCGTCCCAACGCTCTTCGGTGACGGCCTTGCGCCCGTCGCGATAGCCAACGGCCAGGCGGCGGGCAGTCTGCAGGTCCATGTCGTTGGCATACAGGCGGATGGCGGCATCGTACTGGGCGATCGCCTCGTCGATGCGGTCCTGGTCGACGAGCTGCAGGCCAAAGCGCAGGTGGGCGATGGCCAACTGCTGGCGCACACCTTCGTCGTCGGGGGCTATGGCGCGCATGCGCTCCAGGAGCGGGATGACGCCCTGCCAGTCCTCTCGGGCAATCGCGGCGTTGGCCTGATCGCGGAGGGTGCCGACATCCACGGCGGCGGTGGGCAGGGGCCAGGCAGTGGGGAGAGGCCCGAGCGGCAGGGCGGGGCGCTGCACGGCCCACAGGCCATAGGCCACCGCGGCCACCAAGAGCCCCAGCCCCAGCAGGGCCAGCCCGGCGACGAGCCACGGCGAAGGCCGCCGGCGGCGCGGGGCGCGCGGCTGTTGCGTGGCCCGCGCCTGTGGGGCGGCGGCCGGTGTGGCCTGCGGGCGAGCCATGGCGCGTGCCGGCGCGGGCCGGCTCGGAGCCTCGGGCTGGGCGAGGGGGCGAGCCTGAGGGGCCGGCCGGCCGGCGGGCGGGCGAGCCGGCTGCCTGGCCTCGCGCCAGGTGGTGGGCATGGCGCCCTCCGCGGCCTCGGCCTCGGCCAGGCGCTCCTGGGCCCAGGCCATCGCCTGGCGCACCCGCTCGCTGCGCGGGTGGTAGGCGCGCGCTTCCTGCAGGTAGGCCATGCTCTGGCGCGGGGAGGGTGCCAGGTAGGCAAGCCACAGCCAGGCGTGCTCGTTGGTGGGGTCGAGCGCCAACGCCTCGCGAAACAGCCGCCGTGCCTCGCCGCGCTGCCCCCTGCGAGCAGCCATTTCGCCCTGGCTCAGCAACTCCTTCAGCCGGAGCAGGGCGGCTTCCTTTTGCGGGTTTGTCGAGTCAGGAGGATTGCCCACGGTCGCCACCAGTGCAATGGCCCGTAAAAGGTGGGGGGCGCACATGCCCCCGACGGTCGGCCTCGGCGCCTCAGGCCCCGCGCCCTATGCCACACCCATCAGGCATGCTTGAGTTCTACATACAGTCTGTACACGTCGCGCGGCCTCCATCCTGCGGCCAGCCCCACTTCGCGGGCCGCCTCTCTGGCCGGCAGGCCGCGGGCGATGGCATCGCGCAGCGCCGCCAGCACCTCTTCGCGGGACCAGGCCGCCACCGGCTCGGCGCCCACCCCAGCTACCACCAGGGTGAATTCGCCGCGCGTGTCGCCCGCCTCCAGGCACGCCCGCACTTCGGACACGGTGCCCCGTGCAATCTCTTCGTGCAGTTTGGTCAGCTCGCGTGCGGCCGCCATTGGCCGGTCGCCCAGCACCTCCTGCACGTCGGCCAGGCTCTCGAGGATGCGGTGGGGCGCCTCGAAGAACACCAGGGTCCAGGGCAGGCCGGCTACGGCTGCCAACAGCTCGCGGCGCTCCTTCTGGCGCCTGGGAAGGAAGCCGAGGAACAGGAAGCGGTCGGCGGGCAGCCCGGCGACCGCCAGGGCCGTGGTGATGGCCGATGGCCCGGGGATGGGCACCACGCGATGGCCCGCGGCGATGGCTGCACGGATCAGCTCGTAGCCCGGGTCCGAGAGGCCCGGCATGCCGGCTTCCGACACCAGCGCCACATCGCCCTCGGCCAGCGCTTCGAGCACCTGAGGCATCTTGACCGCCTTGTTGTGCTCAAAGTAGCTGGTCGTGGGGGTGGCGATGGCGTAGCGGGCCAGCAGCTTGCGCGCCGTGCGGGTATCCTCTGCCGCGATCAGCCGCACTTCGCGCAGCACCCGCAGCGCCCGCAGCGTCACATCCTCCAGGTTGCCGATGGGCGTAGCCACCACGTAGAGCGTTCCCATCTCCCTCCGCGCCGTCTCTCGTTGGCTCGATTATAGTGCAAGGGGTCGATGGAGTCCAGAGGGGGCACCCACGGCCGGTGCCCCGCTCACTCGGCCATCTCCAGCCGATACAGCACCACGTCCCTCAGTTCGCTGCCGCCGCCCGGCGCATAGAAGGGGATGAGGCGCAGGGTGAGCACGGGCTCAACCGTGGCGTAGGCCTGCACCGCTGCCAGCACCGGTTCCATCTGGCTGCTGTCATCCAGCAGGTAGACGGGCCGGCCTGCGCGGTGCAAGGCCTGCACGAAGCGCCGCAGGTCGCCGGCCGGCCAACCTGGGGGCAGGAAGGTGTCGCGGCCGGCGTAGAGGTCCACAGCGCCACTGTTGAGCGTGGCGCCCACGACGGCGTTGGGCTCGAGCCGCGTCTGCAGGCGGGTGAACTCCTGGCGCTGGGTGGGCCACAGGTAGCCAAAGTTGTTCACGTTGTGCCGCCAGGGCAAGAGGGCTGTATCCGCAGTGCGCAGCCAGAAGAGGGCTATCGCGGCCAGCGCCAGCAGGGCGGCGGCCGGTCGGTGCCGGTGGGCTGCCCAACGCAGCGAGCCCGCCACGCCATAGCCCACCAAGAGAGTCAGGGGAGGCAGGGCCGGCAAGAGGTCGCGCGCGCGCAGCGCGCTGTAGGGTGCCTGCACGGCCCACAGCCCGCCCAGCCAGAGCGCCAGCGTCAGGCCCGGGCGCCGGTTCTGCCGCGCCAGCAGGGCCACGCCCGGCAGCAGGAAGGGCAGGAAGTAGAGCAGCTCGCGCCGTGCCAGCCACTCGCGCAGCACGAGGGCCGTCGTCGCCGGCACGGCGCCCAACGCGTAGAGGGCCAGCTCCTTCGATTCGGGCCGCAGGGGCGAGCCGAAGAGCATGGCATGGTAGGCCAGGTCGGGCAGCGCGCCGAGCAGGCTCGCTCCCAAGAAGGTAGCGCCATCGACCAGCCGGGCTCGGAGTGGCCGCGGCGGGCGCGCCGTGGCCACCAGGGCAAGGGCCGGCAGCGCCATGGCCAGTTGGGTGTGGCGCGTCCAGTAGGCCAGGCCCAGGGCCAGGCCCGCGGCGGCCAGTTCGCGGCGCCGGGCGCGGCCTGTGCCCAGCCAGGCTAGAGCGATGGTGAGGGTGGAGAAGAGCTGGGCCGAGATATCGGCCATGTGTACCAGCGCCCAGCGCAGCTCTTCGTACGAGGTGACGAGCAGCGCCCCGGCCACAGCCCCGCCCAGCCAGGCCAGGGGCCGGGGCAGATCGTCGAAGAGGAGCACGCCCAGCCACGCGGTCGCACCCGCCGACGCCAGCGCCATGAGCGGCGTGGCCACATAGATGGCCTCCTCTCCGGCCAGTTTGCCCGCCAGCCCCAGGAGCACCGCATGCCCGGCCGGCCACACCGTCGCTGCCCACTCGCCCGCGTAGAGCGGCAGCCGGTAGCCCACATGCAGCGCCGGCTCCAGATCGACCTGCAGCGTCGCGGCCAGGGGCGCCAGGGGGAAGCGATGCAGCACGGTGCCATAGCGCACCAGGTCGACCGCCATCTGCACATAGCAGTAGGGGTCGCTGCCGGTGACGCCGCGCGCATACAGGGTGAGGTAGGCCCACGCCGCCCAGGCGAGGCCGCCGAGGGCCGGCAGGGTTGCCGCGGCCCAGAGCAGGGCGCGCCGCGCAGCGGGCCAGAGGGCGTAGAGCTGGTAGCCCCAGGCGTAGGCAGCGAGCACCGCCAGCGCCGGCCCCACCGGCAGGGCTACTGGCCGCTGCCACCAGCCCAGCCGCACGGCCACGCGCGCTGCCGCCGCCAGCGCCGCCAGCAGGTAGGCGGGGGTGAGCGCATGCCACGCCAGCGGCGACGCAGGCCGCGGCGGGCGCGAGAGCCAGGTGGGCACCAGCGGTGCGAGCAAGGCGACGAGGAGCGCCGGGGCCACCCATAGCGGCCAGCCTGCCAGGCGCACCGTCACGACAAGGGCCGAGGCGTGCACGAGCAGCAGCGCCAGCGCGCCGCGCGGCTTGAGCTCGAGCCCCCAGGGCTCGAAGCGCCAGACCGCCCGCCAGCCGTGGCGCACGGCGGCCCGGTCGGGAGCAAGGGCAGCCAGCGCCGGCACCACCCCGTAGCCCAGCACGACGGGCCCCGCCAGCCAGCCGCGCGCCAGCCACCCCGGCACCTCCAGCAGGCGCAAGGCCACGGCGCCCAGGCCAAGGGCCGAGAAGAGCGCCTCCGCCGCCCACCAGGCCCGCCGAGACCGCCACCAGCGCCACCCGCTCAAGAGCACACCCGCGGCCAGAAGGGCGCCCAGGGCCAGGTGCAACGCCCGGCCCCGCAGCGAGAGCGCGCCGGGGTTGGCCTCGAACCAGTAGGCAAAGGAGAGGAAACGGCTCAGCATCGCTCGGGTGACCTGCCTTCCGTCGCTGCCCCCATTGTACGCCAGAGGCCGAACCTCGCAAATTGCAGCCCAGCCAGGGGCCCGGCTCTCTCCTCCGAGCGGCCCATCAGGCGGAGACAACAGGCGGGGGAGTAGATGCGCCTGGCGCATTGGGTGCATCCAAGATGTGCCGTCGCCTGGGTTGCAGCCGGGCTTCTCGCTCGGCGGCCGCCCGGCTCCGACCCCCAACAAAGGCCCCGCACCGGTGCAGTGCGAAGCGTGAAACCCGGTCACCAGCGTCGCGCGTCCGAGAAGCTGCTGGCTGGAGGCCTGCTGACACGTTTTGGATGCGCCCTGGCACTTGCGTTTCTCGCGCTCTTGACAACGGAGGCGAGATAGAGTAGAATGTGCTCAGAATACAAAGCCGAATTCTCGTATCGAGAAGCGGGGGAACCAAAGGGCGTCGCCATGGCGGCGCCGGGGGTGAATCCGGCTCAAGCCGGTAGGGTTGCTCTCCCGACCCGAACCCGACAGCTAACCCCGTAGGCGTTTTGGGAGTGTAGCGGACCCAGGACCGCGAGGCTCCTGGGCTTTTCGCGTCTTGGCGCTGCCAACACCTTCTTCTCCTCCTTTGAGATAGGGGTGAGGGCCCGCTCGGGCGAGGGGCGGCCCTCACCCCACTCGTATCTGACCTCGGGTGCGGTGGGAAATAGCCCCCCTGCCCCGGCCACGTGCGTGCGGCCGCTGCCCGGCGGCGTTTGACTTTGCCCGCAGGTAACCGATGTGCTATAATCCGCGTAGGGGTCTCAACTCTATCGCAAAGGATGTCGACGCCCTATGTGGGACCAGCGCCCAACCTCCCAGGGGCGCTCTGCCAGCGCAACCCATCTGCTGTGGAGCGTCTTTCTGGTGATTTTCGTTTCAGGTGGCCTCTTCTTTGGCTACCTGTTCTACTCCAGCGTTCGCGACATCGTCGCCTACGCCGATCTGCCTTTCTTCTTCGGCGGCCCGCTGAACCCCGTCCACGCCGGCGCGCCCGACGAACCCCAGCCCGCCGCCGAGCCGCTTCCTCCCGACCAGGTCAACGTCCTCCTGGTGGGCATCGACCGGCGCGAAGGCGAGCAGGGACCCTGGCGCACCGATACGATGATCCTCTTCAGCCTCGACCCCATCAGCAAGACGGCCAGCATGCTCTCCATCCCGCGCGACCTGTGGGTGCCGCTGCCCGGCTACAACATGCAGGACCGCATCAACACCGCCGCCGTCTGGGGCGAAATGTTCGGCTACCCCGGCGGCGGCCTGGCCTACGCCAAACGGGCCGTGCAGTATAACCTGGGCGTGCCGGTCGATTATTACGTCCGCATCGACTTTGCCGCCTTCCAAAAGGCCATCGACGCCATCGGCGGCATCGATGTCGACGTGCCCGAGGAGATCGTCGACCCCGAGTACCCCACGCCCGACGGTGGCACCATGCGCCTGGTCATCAAGGCTGGCCGGCAACACATGAATGGCGACCTGGCCCTCAAGTACGTGCGCACGCGCCATACCACCAAAGGGGGCGATATCGGCCGCGCCCGCCGGCAGCAGCAGGTCATCATGGCCGTGCGCGACAAAGCCCTCAGCTTGAACTACCCGCTGAACCGGCTGCCAGGCCTCATCCAGACGCTGGGCGAGGGCGTGCAGACCGACCTGAGCATCAACCAGATCCTCTCCATCGCCCGCGCTGCCCAGCAGGTGCAGACCCAGGATATCAGGCACGGCGTCATCGACGAGACCATGGTCGTCGACTGGACGACGCCCGACGGCCGCATGGTCCTCTTGCCTCAACGTGACAAGATCCGCCGGCTCGTATCCGAGATCTTTCCGGTGCGCACCAAGCCCACGGCCAGCGTGCCGCTGGGCAACCCCGACCAACTGGCGCAGGAGGCCGCCCGCATCGAAGTGCAGAACGGCACCACCACCACCGGCCTGGCCTCGCAGGTCGCTTCGGACCTGCGCTCCGCCGGCTACAATGTGGTGCGTTTCGGCAACGCCGACCGCTTCGACTATGCCCAGACGGTGCTCATCGTCTACAACGAGAAGCGCTACACCCTCGACTCGCTGAAGGACCGGCTGCACCTGACCGACGCCCAGGTCAGCCGGCAGGCCGCATCGAGCGCCGACGTCGACCTCCGCATCATCCTGGGCCGCAACGCCGTGAGCCAGTCGCCGACGCCTGCTTCGCCCCAGTAGTAAGGCCGCTCCGAACCGGGCCTGCGCAGCAGCTCCGCACGCAAGCCCGCAGCACCTGCTCCTCACGAACCTCGGCCGCCGCCAGGCCACGGACCGGGCTGCACGCTCCACGCCCCACCCGCAAACCCCCACTCAGGGGCCGGGCCGCGAGCGCGCGGAGCTTGGAACGCCGAACCGAACCATGAAACGCGACGCGCCTTGGTGACAACGGCTACCCCCACCCCTAACCCCGCCCCCTGCCGGGGGGCGGGGAATACAGGGATGGGGGGGGTTGCGCGGGCGCGTTGCGCCCGCGCAACCCCCTCGTTCCTGCATTTTGCCGGCGACTCGGATACCGCCGCGCTCACAAGGCCTTTGGTGGGGATACGGGTATGGGGTATACTACCGGGAAGGGCCCCTCGGGAAGGAGGGATGCCAGGTGGCGGTAACGCTGGAGAGAGCGCGTGGGTGCCTGTTGGGGCAGGCGGTGGGCGACGCGCTGGGCGCACCGGTCGAGGGCATGGCGCGCGACCGCATCCTGCGCCACAACGGCGGCGTGCACGACTATAGCGATGCCCGCAACCTGTGGACGGGGCGCTTGGGGCGCACCCACCTGCCCGGTCTCTATACCGATGATACTCAGCAGGCGCTGATCGTGGCCGACGTGCTGGCCGAGCACCGGGGCTTTGACGCAGAGGCGGCGCGGGCGCGCTACCTCGAGCTGGCGCGGCCGGCTCCAGGCCTGCCGCGGGGTGCCCACCGGGCCACGAGGGGCACCTTCCGCGCCGCCTTGCAGCGTATGGCCGCCGGCTACCCGGCCCTGCTGACGGGGGTGCCTTCGGCGGGCAATGGCGCAGCCATGCGTGTGGCGCCCATCGGGCTGTGGCACGCAGAGCAGCCCGAGTCCCTGCGGCGGGCTGCCATAGAGGCCAGCCTGCAAACCCATGCCGACGCCCGCAGCGTGAGCGCGGCGGTGGCCGTGGCGTTCCTGGCCGGCTACCTGGCGACGCGCGTGGTGGTGGGCCGAGAGGCCGAGGTCGAAGCCCTGGAGGCAGCGGCCGAGTGCACGCGCGAGGCCGAGCTGGCCCTGAGCGAAGCCAGGCCCGACCTGCCGCCGGCCCGCTTCTCGGGCGTGCTGTCGCTCTTGAAAGGGTTGTGGGGTGCGCCACGCCACGATGCCCTGCGCGCCATCGTCGTGGAAGCGAACCGGCATGGCCCCGCGCACCCGATCACCAGCCCGGCCGATCCTTTCGCCGTGGCCTCGGTGGCCACCGCGATCTACCTAGCCCTGGCGGTGAGCGACTTCGAAGAGGCGGTGACCCAGGCGGTGAACCTGGGCGGCGATGCCGATACCGTCGGCGGGCTTACTGGGGCCCTTTCGGGCGCACGCTGGGGTGCCAGCGCCATCCCTCACCGCTGGCTGAGTGGGCTCGAGAACCGCGAGGGCATCATGGCTCGCGCCGATGCCCTGGTGGGCGGCGTCAAGGGCGGCTCGGTGCGGGCCGACGACCTGCCGGCCACAGAGCGACGGCTGGCCCTCACCCAGGCCCGTGTGCGCGAGGGCTGGTGAGGGGCCCCAGGCACCGCGTCGCTGCTTGCCGCGGGTCTTTCTTCCGGCGCCTAGAAAGCTGTGGGTCTGTGTCTTTCCTCCGGTATCGCAGTGGCCGCGATGGGGTGGCCAGCTTGCTCCTCGCCGCCCTCTATGCGCTGCTCCTGGCGATGGTTGGGCCGCGCTTGCCCGCCGTCGCCGTGTGGGGGCTGGCGGCGCTGGCGGCCTACGACCTCTTCCTATCCTTGCGGCGCGCCATGCGCGCGCTGGCCCGGGTGCGGCGGCCCGGCTGGCGTGGCCCCGCTACGGCGCGGCAGGCGCGGCCGCTGCCCATGCCTTGGGCTCTCTACCAGGGCTGGCTGCTCCTGGCGGTAGGCGCCCTGGCGTGGCGCCTCTTCTACCTGGGCATGCCATTCCTCCCTTTCGTCCTGCCCGCCGGTGACGAGCTGGCCTGGGGTGTGGGCCTGGGCGCTGCGGGCGCGGCGGCGCTGGCCCTGCTGACGCGCCTGGGCCAGCGGCCCCGCCTGCGCCTGCGTCTAGAGGGTTGGCGCGACCTGGCCGTCATGGCGGTTGCCTCGGGTCTGGCCGGCGAGCTGGCCTTGCGCGCTGCCGTGCAACAGGGGTGGGGTTGGCTGCCGGCTTCGGCTCTCGGCGCGGCTGCCTACCTGGCGCTGGCCTGGCGGATGGGCGCGCCGGCCTGGGGGCCGGTGCTGGCCGGAGCCTGCCTGGGGCTGGGCTGGGTGTTCGATTGGTCGGGCAATCTGTGGGGGCCGGCCATCGGCCACGCCATGATCGCAGCGGCGGCCCTCGCCGCGGCCGGCAGTGCGCCAGGGCGACCCTGAAGCGCAGGCCGCTTCCGGCGGCCGGGGTTTCGGCAGGCGGGCCGGCTGTGGTATACTCGGCTGGGAACGCGCAAGGAGTGCAGAAAGAGGGCTGGGCAAGTGCAAAAGGAAAGCGCCGAGGATGCGCTGGCCCGCCGCGCAGGAGCGCTGCTGCGGCAGCGGGGCCTGACGCTGGCGGTGGCCGAATCGTGCACCGGCGGAGGCCTGGGCGATGCCATCACCAACATCGCCGGCAGCTCCGACTATTTCCAGGGCGGCGTCATCGCCTACTCGTACGAGGCCAAGGAACGGCTTCTGGGGGTGCCCCACGACCTCCTGGCCGAGAAGGGCGCGGTGAGCCCCGAGGTGGTCACGGCCATGGCCAGCAATGCGCGCCGCCTCTTTGGCGTGGACCTGGCGGTGGCGCTGAGTGGCATCGCCGGCCCGGGCGGCGGCATGCCGGGCAAGCCGGTGGGGTTGGTCTACCTGGCTCTGGCCACCCGCGAGGGCAGCGAGTGGCGCCGCTACCAGTGGCAGGGGAACCGCGTCGAAAACAAGCGCTCCTCCATCCGCGCCGCCCTGGAGTGGCTGATCGAGTATCTGAGCGGCCCCGGCGGGGCGGCCTGAGCCGGGCGCGCGGCAGGGGGAGAAGGGAGAATCGCACCACGCACTTGGGGCGTGGCACTCTAGGCCTGTTGCCGCACGGCCTCGAAGAGGAGCACGGCGGCGGCGATGGCCGCGTTGAGGGACTCGGCTCCCTGAGCCATGGGGATGGCTGCGCGGGCCTGGGCGAGCCCTTCGCTGAGCTCGGCCCCCCGCGCCTCGCCACCGATGATCAGCGCTACATCGCCGCGCCAATCGACCTGCCAGTAGGGTGTGCCGGCCGGGTCGGCCAGGATGGCGCGGCGGCCACAGAGGAGCGTGGCCAGCTGCTGGGCGTCGAGGCCGGTGCGGAGGGGCAGGTAAAAGTGGGCGCCCATGGCCGCGCGGACGACTTTGGGCGCGTAGAGGTCGACCGTGCCTTTGGTGGTGGCCAGGCCGGCGGCTCCGGCGGCCCAGGCGGTGCGGAGGATGGTGCCGGCGTTGCCGGGGTCGCGCAGGCTGTCGATGACGACCACCAGGCCGTGCTCGGGCCAGGGCAGCTCGGGGATGGGCACGACGGCCAGCACCCCCTGGGGGGTCACCGTGTCGGACATGGAGGCCATGACCTGGGGGGTGACCTCCATCAAGCACTCGGCCGCCTCGTGCAGCCGGGCCAGGAGGGCGACGCCCTGGGCGGTCTCGGTCAGGCGCGCTGTGTAGAACGCCAAAACGGGCCTCACCCCCGCCTGAAGCGCCTCTTGCACCGATCGTGTGCCTTCTACAATCAGGCGTTTCTCGCGGGTGCGGGCCCGTTCTCTATGGAGCGAGCGCGCGTATTTCACACGCTCATTGGCCAGGCTTGTTGTGACCATTGCGCCAGCCCTCAGGCGCCGGCCTTGGCCACCTCGACCAAACGAGCAAAGTTCGCTGCGTCGCGCACGGCCAGGTCGGCGAGCATCTTGCGGTCGACCTCGACGCCGGCCGCCCGCAGGCCGTTCATGAACTGGCTATAGTTCATCCCCTGCTGGCGTACCGCTGCGTTGATGCGCTGGATCCACAGGCGGCGCATATCGCGTTTGCGGTCGCGCCGGTCACGGTACGCATAGGCGAGCGACTTGAGCAGCGCCTCATTGGCGCGGCGATAGAGCAGGTGCCGGGTGCCGAACTGGCCCTGCGTCAGCTTGAGTACTTTCTTATGGCGTGCCCTGGCGGTGACGCCTCGTTTCACCCGTGGCAAAGCTCTTCCTCCCTACAACTCAGGGCTTCAGGTAGGGGGCCATGCGGCTGATCCGCTTCTTCTCGCCCCGCGTGGTCACCTCAAAGCTCTTGTCCAGGGCCCTCAGCACGCGCGGCGACTTTTTGCGGCGCAGGTGGCTCTTGCCACCTTTGGTGCGCAGGATCTTGCCTGAGCCAGAAACCTTGAAGCGCTTCTGAGCCGTCTTGTGAGTCTTGATCTTCGGCATCGACAATTCCCTCTACCAACATGATCAGCCGCTGGCCGGTTGCTTGGCACCGGGCCCTGGGGCGAGAAGCATGATCATGGTCTTCCCGTCCATGAGCGGCTGTTGCTCCACTGTCGCAGCGTCGCCCAGAGAGGCCGTGATCTGGTCCAACAGATCCCGGGCCACCTCGGGGTGGGTGATCTCGCGGCCGCGGAAACGGACGCGCACCCTCACCTTCGCTCCGTCGGCCAGGAAGCCCCGCATTTGCCGGACCTTGACGCCCATGTCGTGTTCGCCAATCTTGGGCCGCAGGCGAATCTCCTTGATCTCGGTGACTCGCTGCCCTCTGCGGTCCTCACGCTCCTTCTTGGTGCGCTCATAGAGGTACTTGCCATAGTCCATGAGACGGCACACAGGAGGATTGGCGTTGGGAGCGACCTCCACGAGATCGACGCCCTTTTCGTCGGCGATCTGGAGGGCTTCGCGCACCGGGTAGATGCCCAGTTGCTTGCCCGTCTCATCGATCAGCCGGATCTCGCGGGCGCGAATCTCTTGGTTCAGACGATGTTCTCGGCTACTTATCTTTCCACCTCGCTGGAGTATTGGCACACGACCGGGACATAGTTAGCGCCCGGCCAGAGCCGAGGCGCTAGGAACCCTTGTAGCAAAATGGTACCACAAATGTACAGGCGAGTCAAGTGCCCGATTCGGCCGGGTGCATCCAAGATGTGTCAGCGAGTTTGCGGTATAATGGAGCGGTCGTGCAGGATGGTCTTCTGAGAGAACCTAGAAAGGCTGGGAGGTGTGGCCAGCCATGAGGGAGTAGACGGCGAGCTCGTCGAGTGCTTGGTGGCGGTGTTGCGTGGGCGCTTGCAGGGAGAAACGCCTGGGAGCATGAGTGACATGGAGCGCACCGTGCGGGTGGCTCTCCAGGAGGTGGGACTGTCGATGCTGTCCGCGTGGTTAGAACAGCAAGAGGGCTCCTCTGTGGAGAACAGCATCACCTGCCGGTGCGGTGGGATGGCTGAGTATCAGCGCAAACGAGAGGCCGTGTTGCTCACGTCACTGGGCAAGGTACACTACAAGCGAGCCTACTATCTGTGTCCGGCTTGCCACAAGGGGACATTTCCGCTAGATGAACGCCTGGGCCTACGACCGGGGGAGATGAGCGCCGAACTTGAGAGCTTGTTGGGTGTGGTTGGGGCACTGATGCCGTTTGGCAAAGGGACCGAGCTGTTCGAACGGCTGGCCCTGGTGAAGGCGAGTCCCCAGAGTGCAGACAAGGCCACAGAAGCGATGGGTGGGGAAGTGATGCGCGTCGAAGAGGAATGGAAGGCGGCCAGTCGGGATGCCGAAGCCGTCAACGCGCAAGAACGGGTGGGCAAGATCGGGCCGCGGCTGTATGGGAGCCTGGACGCGGTAAAGTATCATGACCGTGAGAAGCGCAGCGAAGAGGATGAGGGCTGGCGCGATCTGAAAGTGGGGGTTTGGTTCGAGACTGACGCCAAGCCGCCCAGCAAGCCAGATGAGGATTGGGATATTCGGGCGCGCAACATCACCTACTACTGCGACATTCTTGAGGCCGAAAAGTTCGGTGACTTGGTCTGGGCCACCGGCTTTCAACGCAAGGCGTTGCAGGCGGTGGAGATTGTGTTCCTCGGCGATGGGGCAGACTGGGTGTGGAACCTGGTCAGCGAGCACTACCCCTGGGCGGTGCAGATTGTGGACTGGTTCCATGCCACAGAGCATCTCGGTACAGTGGCCAAGGCCGCCTATAGCGACTCCGCCGAACAGAAGGCGTGGCTCAGCAAGGTCAAGGAGCACTTGTGGGCCGGCAGCGTCGACGAGGTCGTCAAGGCCCTTGAGGCGCTGGCGGCTGAAGGGAAAGGCGGGGGAGAGCCAGCCAAGGCCGTCGCCTACTTCAAAAAGCACCGCCAGCGCATGGACTATGCAGCCTTCCGCGCGAAGGGATATCAGATCGGCTCAGGCACCGTCGAGAGCGGCTGCAAGCAGATGGGTATCCAGCGCATGAAGATACCCGGCGCTATCTGGTCGACAGAAGGAAGCCGTCGCACGGCGAAAGCACGAGCTGCCTTTCTCAGCGGCCAGTGGGACACCCTCGCCTCCCGACGCGAGCACCTGCCTCGCGCTGCCTAAACTGACACATCTTGGATGCACCCGAAAGGGGGGGTGCATCCACGAGGCGTCAGCGGTTTCGCGGCCGGCGGGCTGTCGGAGGCACTCAGCCGCTAACCGGGTTTCGGGCTTCGCACTGCCCCGGTGCGGGGCCTTGGGGTTGGCAAGCTGGCTGGAGCCGGGCAGCGGCCCAGCGAGAAGCCCGGCTGCAACCCAGGCGATGACGCATCTTGGATGCACCCTGAAGGAACGGCACGCGCCCCGGAAACGGGTGAGGCCGCGGATGGGCGGAGCAAGACCCCGCTGCCACCGCGGCCACACCCAGTTTCCTTACCCGCCACGGGGCTGCGCGACCCCTGGCACAGCCGGGTCGCGTCCCCTCTCCATGGCGCTGGCCCTACGAGCTGGAAGACCCGCTCCTTGCCGGAGCGCCCTGGCCCCACGGGCCGCGCCCGCCGCGCATCCCGCCGAAACCGCCGCAGCCGGCGCCAGGAGCGAAGGGGTTGGTCACCTGGAAGGGCGCCATCGCCTTCATCCTGGCAATCATCCAGTCGGCCTGCTCCTGGGTGATCCGGCCATCCTTAACGGCCTGCTCGATCGCCTCCTGGCGGCTGGCCAGCATGGCGTCGATCAGTTGCTGGTCGGTGATGCCCTTCTCCTTGGCGATGTCGGAGAGAGTCTTGCCGGCGGCGCGCTCGGCATAGATCTGGTCCTGGGTCATGCCCAGGAGCTTGGCGACGGCGTCGGAGATGACTCCTGCCCCACGGCACACGCCGCCCCACGCCCTGCCCCATGGCGCCTGAGGCGCTGCGGGCGTTGGCGTCGGCCCCTGTGCAAAGACCGTGCCAACCACGAACAGCCCCAGCATGCCCACGAGGGCCGCTGCTCCCACCACGGCAAACAGTCTCTTGATCACGTGCGTGCCTCCTTGCTTAGTCACGGTGTCAGGTCCCATCTGACCTGCACCCACGTTATACCAGACAACTTTGAAGGCATTGTGAAGGAGCTGTGGAGACGGTGTGGAGGTCCGGCCGGGGTTGACAGCCTGGGCGCGGCGGCCACAAGAGCTCTGGCGCCTCAATGCCGGTGGGGTATGGAGGGTTAGCCGGCAGCCTGCCGGAGCGCGGGGACTGCCCGAGCGCTGCCCGCCCGCCGCACTCCGAACAGGCTGCCAAGAAGGGGCATCAGTCGGCAGCAGGCGCTGCCTTCCTCTGCCCGAGCTCCTCGTTGATCGCCACCAGCCCGGCCATGCCGAGGCCCAGCAGCAGCACGCCATAGAGCACAAAGAAGGCCTGATAGCCCTGGGCTGCGATGAGCCGCGCGCCGAGGCCCGTGCCGATGGCCCCGCCGACCATAAAGCAGAAGGTGACCATCGACATGGCCACGCCCCGCGCTTGCCGCGCGAACTCGGTGGCCAGCGTCAGCAGGGTCGAGTGGGCCAGCATGAAACCAAGCCCCAGCAAGAAGACGCCGAGGATGGTCAAGGCAAGGCTGGCCGAGAAGCCGGCCACCAGAAGGTCGGCGACCGCACCCAACAGCAGCCCACCGGCGACGAGCCGCTTGCGGCCCACCCGCTCGGCAGCGGCGCCGCTGACCCGCCCCGCCAGCACGGCACCTACCCCAAAGGCGGTCATGATCAGGCCGATGCCCAGGTAGTTGAAGTGGAAGGCCTGGGCAATGTTCGCCCCCAGGTACGAGAACGACCCCAGCACCAGCACGCCCTCGCCCAGGACCACCAGGTAGGTGGCCAGGCTCGGCAGGTGCCCCAGCAATTTGACATAGGGCGCCAGCACCGGACCTCCACCGCGCTGCGACGCCTGCCCGGCCACGCGCCTGCCCGCCGTCATCAGGATGGCCGTGATCAGCGCTGCGAGCGCGGCGTACGCGATGAAGACGCCCCGCCAGTTGACCAGGTAGGCGATGGTGCCGCCGATGCCCATCGACAGTGCCTGCCCCAGGAAAGAGATGCCCATGAAGGTGCCAATGGCGGTCTGGCGCTCCTCCAAAGGCACCACATCGCCGATCAACGCCAGCGAGATGGGCATGGTAGCGGCGGCGAAGAGCCCAGTGAGGGCACGGTAGGCGGCCAGGTCCGCCAGGCCCAGTCCGAAGCCGCACAGCCCGGTCGCCACCGTGAACAGGGCCAGGGTGACGGAGATCACCCTGAACTTGCCCAGGCGGTCGGCCAAAGGCCCATAGACCAACTGGAAGAGGCCAAAGGGCAGCATGTAGGCCGCGATGAGGATGCCGGCGCTGGCGGCTTGGACATGCAGCGACTGGGCGATCGCCGGCAGGATCGGCGAGACAACCCAGTTATCGGCCATGACGATGAACCCGGCCAGGCCGAGCAGAAAGACAAGACGTTTGGCGTTCATCGACCCTCCCCTTGTCATCACATGCGAATGCCTGAAGGCAGTGGACCAGCCCGCCGCAGACCGGGGGCGGTCGTGCAATACTATACCCCCGTTGGGTATATGCGTCAAACTGCATGTGTGGCACGCAGTTTGCCGGCCTGGCGGGAGACACCTACGGAGGAACCTATGGATACCCAAAGCGAGTTGTACCGTGCTGCCCTGCTCATGCATGGCCACAGGTGCCCGGCCATGCCGCTCGGCCTGCGCGCCGGGCTGGCGGCCCTCGAGGCCCTGGGCGTCGAGCGCTCGCGCAACGGCGAGCTGCGCGCCCTGGTCGAGATCGACCGCAGCCACTGCGGCACTTGCTTCGCCGACGGCATCCAGATGTCGACCGGCTGCACCTTCGGCAAAGGCAATATCGACCGCCTGGGCTACGGGAAATTCGCCGTGACGGTCATCGACCACCGCAGCGCCCGCAGCGTGCGCGTGGTGGCCAGGCCTGAGGTCATCCAGCGCAGCCAGGAATCCGAGTTCATCGCCGAACGGCGCAAGGGGGTGCCGGCCTGCCAGATCGACCCTCGCCTGTCTGAGGACCTGATTCGGAGGACACTCTCGGATCCTACTGGGTCCCTTTTCAGCGTAGAGCCGGTCCGCCAGATCGAGCTGCCCCCGCCCGAGCCGCACGCCTTCGACACCTTCATCTGCGACCTGTGCGGTGAAACGGTGGTGACCCGCTATGCCCGCGAGCGCGAAGGGAGGACGGTCTGCATCCCTTGCGCCGAAGCCGCGGCGCAGGGCAAGCCTGTGCCCCTGCCGGTGGAGCAAGAGGCATCCCAATGAGCTTGCTGGCCCGCAGCGAAGCGGCCGGCCCGGCAGGCCGAGTGGCGCGTTGAGACGATGGCCGGAGCCACGCCGGTCGGGGGAACCCGTGATTGAGACCGAGGAACAGCCACGCCAGCAGACTCCATCGCCCGAGCAGGAAGCTCGTCCCGACGTCTCGCTCTGGAACCTATTCTGGACCTACCTGACGATCGGGGTCACTGCGTTCGGCTTTTCGATCCTGCCCAAGGTCAGGCGGACGGTCGTCGAGAAGGGGTGGCTGAGCGAGTCAGAGACGAACGAGGGGTTGGCGCTGGTACAACTCTACCCCGGCCCCGTGATGCCCGAGTTCATCGCCTATGTGGGCTACAGGCTCCGTGGCGTGCCGGGGGCAGCGGCGGCGATGAGCGCCTTCATCCTGCCGGCCTTTGTGCTGATGTTGGCGCTATCCGCGGGCTACTTTGCCGCCGGCAGCATCCCCTTCGTGCAGCCGCTGTTCCTCGGGCTGGAGGCGCTGGTGATCGGCACCATCGCCAACGTGACCCTCGACTTTGGCGCCCAGTACTTCAAGGGCCCCATAGAGGCGGCCCTCGGGTTGGGCGCCTTTGTCGCACTCCTCTTTGGTGCGAACCCGATCCTGGTCGTGCTCGGCGCGCTGGTGTTGGGCGCGGTCTTGCTCAGGCCTCCGCCCCGCCCAGGGCCTGCGGTGCCGCGCACCGTTGCCCCCCTCTCGCTCAGACGGTTGGCGGCGATCGGCCTGGCGGTCGCCATCGTATCGGCCGTGGTGGCTTTATCCTACCTGCTTCATTCTGACGTTGGCGAACTGGCCCTGATCCTGTTCAGGATCGGCGCAGTGGCCTTTGGCAACGGCACCACCATCATCCCCTTGATCCAGCACGAAGTCGTGCAGGTCAGGGGGCTGCTCACGCCCAGCCAGTTTGCTGCGGGGGTAGCCCTGGGGCAGGTGACGCCCGGGCCGTTCTTGATCACGGCGACGTTCATCGGCTACAAGGTGGGGGGCGTTGCAGGGGCTACGCTGGCAACCTTCGCCATCTTTGCTGCGCCCTTTCTCTGGTCGCTGATCTTCAGCGAGATTTTCACCCGCCTTCCCGACTTGAGAGTGATTCGCGGCGCACTGGAGGGCGTGCTGGCGGCCTTCGTGGGCCTCCTGGCGGTGGTGGTGCTGCAGTTGAGTGCAGTGGCCATTGTCGGGCCGGCGTCGATCGCTTTTGCGGCTGCAGCGCTCGTTGCCATGCGCTACTTCCGGCTCGACGTGGCCTGGATCTTTGTGGGTGGCCTGGCGCTGTGGGGGTTGCTGCTGGTGCTGGGGCTGGTCTAGGGGTGCAGAAAGCGCCTTGCCACAGCGGCGCGCGTTGCTTGCCGCCGCAGCGAAAGGCTGTACTGCGCCCAAGGGGCGCGCGTTGCTTGCCGCCGCAGCGAAAGGCTGTACTGCGCCCAAGGGGCGCGCGTTGCTCGGCAGAGCACTCCAAGGCTCTGCGGCGCCCAAGGGGCGTGGGCTGCGGCGGCCGCCGCCCAGGTCCTGCGAGCGGCAGGCCCCTCTCGTGCGGCTGCACAAGCCATGTTGCTGGAGAGGGATTGGGCCTGGGAGTCAAGAAGGGCCGCCACTCCTGCGGAATGGCGGCCCTCCAGAGGGCGTCATCGCCTCGATTATTCCGATGAGCGCGCTTCCTGGGCCAGGATGATGGCTTCGGCAATCTCCTTCATCGGCTTGCGGGTATTCATGCTCATCTTTTGGATTTTCCGGAAGGCCTCGGCCTCGCTCAGGCCCTGCGTATCCATGAGGATGCCCTTGGCCCGGTCGACCAGCTTGCGGGTCTCGAGGGTCTCCTGCAGGTTGGCGACCTCCTTTTCCAGGGCGCGGAACTCGGCAAAGCGCGCCAATGCCACCTCGATGGCCGGCCCCAGGTCCGACTCACGGAAAGGCTTGACCAGGTAGCCCACGACCCCCGCTTCCTTGGCCCGCTCCACCAGGTCGCGCTGGCTAAAGGCCGTAAGCAGCACCACCGGCGCGATGCGCTCTTGGGTGAGGATGCGGGCCGCTTCGATGCCGTCCATGTCGGGCATCTTGACGTCCATCATCACCACGTCGGGGCGCAGCTCGCGCGCCTGGTTGACCGCACTGCGGCCATCACCCGCCTCGCCGACCACCAGGTAGCCCAGGTTGGTCAGCATCTCGCGCAGGTCCATACGAATGATCGACTCGTCGTCTGCGATGATCACCCTCGTGCGTTCCACCGTCCCTCACCTCCTAAGGTCGACTTGGGGAATACCACCGTCGCTCGTACCCCGGCACCATTCTCGGCCGCGTTCTCCAATGTGAAGCGCCCTTTGAGGTCCGCCTCGACCAGTGTCTGGACGATGCGCAGCCCCAGGCTGCCCTCGGCGGCCACCGCAAAGCCTTCGGGCAGCCCCTCGCCATCGTCTTCCACCATCAGTGTCACCTGCTCACCGTCGTCCATCAGCGTCACGGCGATGAGCCCCTCGTCACGGCGGTCGAAGCCGTGCTCGAGGGCATTCTGCACCAGCTCGTTGAGCACCAGGGCGCAGACGGTTGCCTGCTGGGTCGGCAGGTAGAGGTTGCTCCCCTGGAGCTTGAGCGTGATCCGTTTGCTCGGATCCACCACGCCGGCCAGAGTCTGGCTCAGGATGCGCTGGCCCACGTCGCGGATCGAGATGACCGCCGACTCGTTCTGCGAGAGAAACTCGTGCACCACCGCCACACTCAGAATGCGGTTGACGCTCTCGCCCAGGGCGCGGGACACGCCCGGGTCCTTGGCCCGCCGCGCCTGCATGCGCAAGAGCGAGGCGATGGTCTGCAGGTTATTCTTGACCCGGTGATGGATCTCCTGGATCATGGCCGACTTGATCCGGAGCTCCTGCTCGCGGCGCAAGGCCTCCGTCGCATCGTGGATGGTGACGATGACCCCTGCCCAACGCGAGAGGCCAGGGGTGAGCCGCCTGAAGGCGGGGCCCAAACCGCGCGAGCGGAAGGGGATCGCCTTGCGCACCCAGGTCAGGTCGTGCTCGGTGGCCTGCTCCTCGAGGCAGCGCCGTTCGCGCAGAGCAGCGGCCACCAGCGCCTCATCGCGCGTCTCCAGAGTCGAGATGTGCTGCCCCACCAGGCTCTCGGCGTAGCCCAGGCGCCGGAACAGGTTGGCGGCGATGCCGCTCACGTAGCGGATGCGCATCTCGGCATCCACCACCATGATGCCGTCGTGCTCGCCAAAGGGCGACAGGTCCTCGGCCCCCACCAGCTCACCGCGCAGCACCGTCTCCTGCAGCCGGTCGAGCGCCTTGCGGAACACCCGGCTGCGGCGCAACTGTCGCTCGTGGGCCAACCAGCTCGTGTCGATGCACAAGACCGCGACGGCATGGTTGCCCTCGCCATAGACCGGCAGGAGCTCGCGGGCCACGGGTGCCCCCTGCACCATCGCCGTCCGCACATGCCGGCGCCAGGGCCTGGCGCTGAAAGCCCGATAGATGTCGGGCCGCTCCGACGGCTGGGCGACACTCCCGGCCAGCGACCGCGGGTATAGCGGCGAGAGCGAGTTGGGCTGCGCATGGGCCACAACCACCGCCTGGCCCGCCCCGTTGATGCGGTAGAGCAGCAGGTCAGCCCGACTCACGTCGGCAAGGATCGGCAAGGCCCCCATGATCTGGCGCAGAAGCGTTTCTTCCTTCTCTGCCAGCGCTGGCCGGCCGTAGACTCCGCTGTCTTTCACTGGGTCACCCCGCTGGTCGCTCGAGCGACTTGCCCAAGAAACACAAATGGCCGACAGCACGCGTGCCATCGACCATCCCACCCCCAGAGCCGGGGAGAATCCGAACCGATCTCCTACCGCGATGTGTTCGCTGTAGCCTTCCTCATCGTCTGGATTTCCGCCTTGGAAACCGCGACCGCTCCTGGTCTTCGCCCGGTGGAGTTGAGATGGGCGCGCTGCCTGTGCAGTTGGCAAAAGCCGCCTGTTGGAGTAGGATTATACTCACGTCTTGAACCCGGTCAAGCGGGTGTAGTTCATTCTGGGGCCAAGCCAGCGACCAGCGTTCTGGACAGGTACGAGACCCATCCCCCCGGCCCCCTTCCCGCCTCGCGGGAAGGGGAAGAAGCAGTGAAAGGGGGTTTGCGCGGGCGCGTTGCGCCCGCGCAAACCCCCTCATTCCTGTATTCCCCGCCCCCGCAGGGGGCGGGGTCAGGAGTGGGGGTACCCGCAGTCACGAAGGAGCCTCGCGTTTCATGGTTCTGTTAGGCGTTCCAGTACTACAACTTGGTAAGGAGGACGTCATGGCTGCTCGTCGCGTCGCGCCATATGGCGCGTGGGAATCGCCCATCACAGCGGAGCTCATCGCCCAGGCGACGATCCGGCTCAGGCATGTCGCCCTCGACGGCGATGACGTCTACTGGATCGAGAGCCGCCCGGCCGAAGGGGGCCGTTATGTCATTGTCCGCCGGACCCCCGATGGCCGTACCACGGATGTCACACCCCCTCCGTTCTACGCGCGCACCCGCGTGCACGAGTACGGCGGCGGCGACTTTCTGGTTGCCGATGGGGTGGTGTACTTTTCGAACTTTGGCGACCAGCGCCTCTACCGGCTGGCACCGGGGGCCCCTCCCCAGCCCCTCACACCGCCCGTCGACCTGCGCTACGCCGATGGGGTGATCGACCGGCGCCGGAACCGGCTGATCTGCGTGCGCGAGGACCACACCGCCCCCGGCCCCCAGGCCATCAATACCCTGGTGAGCATCAACCTCGAGACGGGCGGGCCCGGCCAGGTCCTGGCCTCGGGCAACGACTTTTACTCCTCGCCGCGCCTGAGCCCCGATGGCACCCGCCTGGCCTGGCTCACCTGGAACCACCCCAACATGCCGTGGGATGGCTGCGAGCTGTGGCTGGGCGAGCTGCGGCCCGGCGGAGCCCTGGCCCGGGCCTGGTGCATCGCCGGCGGCGCCGGCGAATCGATCTTCCAGCCCGAGTGGTCACCCGACGGTGTCTTGCACTTTGTCTCCGACCGCACGGGCTGGTGGAACCTCTACCGCTGGCAGGGCGGGCAGGCCGAGGCCCTGTGCGAGATGCCCGCCGAGTTCGGCCAGGCGCAGTGGGGGCTCGGCATGTCGACCTACGGCTTTGCCTCGGCCAACCGCATCCTCTGCACCTTCGAGCAAGGCGGCACGAGCCACCTGGCCATGCTCGATACCGCGAGCAGCCGCCTGGAGCCCATCACCACGCCCTATACGGCGATCGAGGGCATACGGGTGAGCCGCAGCCAGGCCGTGTTCCGCGCGGGCTCGCCCAGCGAGCCAGAGTCGCTGGTCAGCCTCGACCTGGCCAGCGGCGAGATGCGCGTGCTGCGCCGCTCCAGCGCGGTGGCCATCGACCCAGGCTACCTCTCGCAGCCCCAGCCCATCGAATTCCCCACCGAGCACGGCCAGACGGCGTACGCCCTCTACTACCCGCCGCAGAACCGCGACTATGGGGCCCCGGCAGGGGAGCTTCCGCCCCTGCGCGTCCACAGCCACGGCGGCCCGACCGGGGCCGCCAACACAGCCCTCGACCTCAGCCTGCAATTCTGGACGAGCCGGGGCTTTGCTGTGGTCGATGTGAACTATGGCGGCAGCACCGGCTACGGGCGGGCCTACCGCGAGCGGCTCAAGGGCCAGTGGGGCGTCGTCGACGTGGATGACTGCATCAACGCCGCCCGCTACCTGGTGGCGCGCGGCCTGGCCGACGAGAAACGCCTCATCATCGCCGGAGGCAGCGCCGGCGGCTACACCACGCTGGCCGCGCTCACCTTCCGCAACGTCCTCAAGGCGGGCGCCAGCTACTATGGCATCGGCGACCTGGAGGCCCTGGCGCGCGATACCCACAAGTTCGAATCGCACTACCTCGACGGGCTGGTGGGCCCCTACCCGGAGCGGCGCGACCTCTACATCGCCCGCTCGCCCATCCACCACGTCGAGCGCCTCTCGTGCCCCGTCATCTTTTTCCAGGGGCTCGAAGACAAGGTTGTGCCGCCGAACCAGGCCGAGATGATGGTGGCAGCCCTGCGCGCCAAGAAGGTGCCCGTGGCCTACCTGGCCTTCGCCGGCGAGCAACACGGCTTCCGCCGCGCCGACAGCATCCGTCGCTCGCTCGAAGCCGAGCTGTACTTCTACTCGCGGGTCTTTGGCTTCGCGCTCCCCGGCCCCGTGGAACCGGTGCCGATCGAGAACCTGTGAACGGCCTGCCCTGCCTGGGCCATTTGCCCCCCCATTCGGGCGGGTCCGAACCGCGCAAACGACCCTTGAAGCATGCCCCCAGATGATGCTATGATGGTTGTAGCGGGTCGGGGAACCCGAGGTATGGGGGTGCCATGGCCCAACGAGTGCGGTTGCCCAAGATCGCGCTGGTGCCCCTGGCCGCCGGCCTGGTGTTGGGCATCGCCACGGTGGTGGCGATGCACATCCACGCCCATGCCCGGCAGGCCAGGCTCCGGCAGCAGGCAGAGGCGACCCTCGGCGCCATAGCCGATGCGCAGGCGGGCGCCGTGGTCGCCTGGCGTGAGGCGCTCCTGGCCGAGGCCACCGAGCTGTTGGAAGACGTGCCCCTGGCGCGCCGCGTGCAGCGCTTCCTGAGCGATCCGGGCGACGAGCAGGCGCGCGCCGACCTGGCAGGGCGGCTCGCCTCGCTGGCCACTCGCCGGGGCTACCGGGGCGTCTTCCTGCTCGACCTGCAGGGCGCCCTGCTCATGGGCGGCGCAGAGGGGAATGAGCCGGTGGGTGGCCCCGCCCGTGAGCTGGCCGCCGGGGCGATGCGCGGCCACCAGGTGGCCATGTCGGACCTCTACCGCCAAAGCCAGACGGGCGAGCCCCGCCTCGACCTGGCCGTGCCCATCCTCGACCCCGACGCGCGGCAGGGCGCCCCCCTGGGCGCGCTCGTGCTGCGCCTCGACCCGCGCCCGGCGCTCAGCGAGCGGCTCAAGGCGCCGCCGGGCACCTGGAGCAGCCTGCAGGGCACCCTGTTCCGCCGGGAGGAGGGCGGGCTGCGGGCGCTCACCGAGGTGCCCGGCGCCCCTGGTGATGCCCTCGGCAGCCTCTGGCCCCTGGACGACGGGCGCCTGCCGGCGGCCCTCGTCGCGTCGCAGGCAGGCGGGGTCGTCGAGGGGCGCGGCCTCGACGGGGCGCCTGCCCTGGCCACCCTGCGCCTCATCCCTGCCTCGCCGTGGTGCCTGGTAGTACAGGTACGGCTGGATGAGGTGTTGGCGCCCCTGGCCGACTGCACGTGGCCCGCCCTGGCCGACATGGCGCTCATAGCTCTTGCTCTCGCGGCCACGCTGGCCGAATTCGGGGCGGTCGCCCGCGAGGCGGCGGCGCGCCAACGCGAGCGCGAGAAGCACCAGGCCGAGGAAGAGTCCCTGCGCAAGGCGGCGGCCGAGGCCGAAAAGCTCGCCGAGGAACGCCGCCGCCGCATTGCCGAGCTGGAGGAGGAGCTGAAGCGCCTGCGCGAAGCCGGCGAGAAGCTGCAGGGTGAGCATGCCATCGACCTGGCCATCCTGGCCTCGATACAGGAGCCCGTGGCCGTCGTCGACCCGGGCGGGCGCATCGAGCGCCTCAACTGGGCCTGCGAGCGCCTGACCGGCTACACCTGCGACGAGCTCCGGGGCAAGCTGCTGTGGGCGACCCTGGTCCACCCGCGCGCCCGACAGGCGGCACAAAAGTTCTTTGCCAAGATTCTGGCCTCCAAGAGTCCCACCCGCCACAAGAGCACCTGGGTGACCCGCTCGGGCGACAAACTGCCCTGCGAGTGGGTGGTCACCACGGTCTCTGATGCCCAGGGCAACCCCAAGTTCGTCGTGTACGTGCGGGCCTGATCGGGCCCCGGGGCGCGCACCTGCCTCTGCGCGCAGCAGGGCATCTGCTGCGTCCCCGGGGTTCCCCATTGTGGTGCTTATGTCACCCTGGTACTGCAACCGTACTTGCCCGTCGGGCCGTACATGCCATCCGGGCATCACGCTTCGCACCTGACCGGAGCGGAACCCTTTTGGGGGTTTTGGTGGGTTGCCGGGTCAGGGCCGGCTAGGCGCGGAGCAGGTTTCCCGGCTGCTGCCGGGTGCAGGTTGGACCAAATACGGTTGTGGTACCAAGTACCGCAGGGCTCACACAGCCCTGTGCCAGGTAAAGGAACTTGCTGCGACCAGGGGCAGCAGCCGGGTCTTGAGCTGGGCTCCCTCCCGGCCTGGCCGCTGGGCGGGGTTTGGCGGGGGGGGGGGGGGCGGGGGCCCGCGGGCGGGGGCGGGCCCGC
>Ga0078972_1002771_pt2 | contig 28855 bp, 33 predicted proteins | sample YelNatPaOPGAMG01_FD_67568 | JGI IMG/M metagenome (GOLD analysis project Ga0078972, IMG submission 67568) | Hot spring thermophilic microbial communities from Obsidian Pool, Yellowstone National Park, USA - OP-RAMG-01 (SPADES assembly) (version 2) | ecosystem: Environmental > Aquatic > Thermal... | reverse complement strand
GTTTTTTCAGATGGAATGTTATAAAATGTTTCTTGAATTTCAACTGTGTTGAACTTCTTAAAATAAGTGTTCTTTGAAGTTGCAAACCCACATGTACCTACAAGAACTCTCATTCTAGTTCACTAGACTTTGACCTACAATTTTTTCACTTTCATCTATAACTCTTAAAATAATTTTCTCAACAACCCTTAAGAAAGCTCCTTGGTTAAAGAGATTTTTTAGGTCTTCTTCTTTAATCAGGCTAGAAATTTCCCTGTATTGCTTAGCTAATTCAAAAAAGTTTGTTTTGCTCTCTTCAACTTTGTCGGAAACAGCAGAAACTAGGCTATGAGCTTTCTTCCTTGGCATTCCTCTTTTTACAAGTTCTGTTAATAAAAGTTCAGAATATATTTTTCCATTTGTGAGTTCTAAATTTGTTATCATTCTTTCTTTGTTTATCTCAAGGTCTTTAATGACCTTTTTAACAGTAACTAGTTGTTCAGACAATAGTCCAAATACTTCTGGAAGCACTAACCTTTCAGTTGAACTGTTACTTAAGTCTCTTTCATGCCATAAAACTATATCCTCAAGCATTGAAATAGCCAACCCTCTTAGAACTCTTGCTATTCCAGAAACCTTTTCGCAGTTTATTGGATTTCGTTTATGTGGCATAGCAGAGGAGCCAACTTGTTCAGTTGCGAATTTTTCTCTAACTTCATCTATTTCAGTTCTTTGAAGGTTTCTAATCTCTGTTGCAATTTTATCTAAGATAGCCGAAAGGATCGCTATCTCAACAATAAGCCTAGCATACAAGTCTCTGCTTAGAATTTGTGTAGCTACAGCAGGTTGTTTTAGCCCAAGTTTACTTAATGCAATTTTTTCAACTTCAATTCCTTTTTCACCCATGATTAAGTAAGTTCCTACTGCGCCGCTTATTTTCCCATAACGCATATCTTCTAGAGCTTCCTTTATTTTTGCATATGACCTAGAAACTTCCCATAACCACACTGAAAACTTTAACCCAAACACATATGGCTCGGCATGAATTCCATGAGTTCTTGCAACACAAATTGTACTTCTATTTTCTAGAGCCCTCTTGGCAAGTATTTTCATTAGGCTTAGTAGATGTTCAAGAATAATCTTTCCTGCTTTTTGAATTATGATTGCATTAGAAGTATCTATGACATCGTTGGATGTTAGCCCAAAATGTACGAACCTACCATAGTCTCCACAGTTTTTTTCTATGTAGCTGACAAGAGCAGCAACTTCATGCTTTGTTTCCGTTTCGAGCTTTTTGATTTCTTCTACGTCAATTTCTTTTTTTGCAAATTGACTTATTGCTTCTGCCGCTTCTTTTGGAATTAAGCCTAGATTGCTTTGAACTTCTGCAACAGTCTTTTCAACCTCGATCATCGTTTTGTACTTTTCTCTTTCAGTAAAAAGCTCAAGTACCGCTGGATCGCCATACCTATAGTCTATTGGATGAACGGGTTCTCGCCGCATTTTCCTCCCTCTTATAAGAAAGAACTTAAATAATAGATTTTTGCTATGCTGAAAGCAGAAAATGACGCTAAAAGTAATTGTGTCAGGTTTCTGGGGCGATGAGGGAAAGCTTTAAAGCCCCTAGAAGGCAAAATCTCAGCCTACCTCGCACTGAGGGATCGCCCCACAATTGCAGTTAGAACTGGCTCTATCAATGCAGGACATACTGTAGTTGTTAGTGGCAAAACGTATAAACTAAGGTTAACACCAAGCGCGTTTGTCTGTGAAAATACGAGATTGATGATAGCTCCTGGTGCGAATGTATCTCTTGAAGTGTTTTTTAAAGAAATAGAAAGTTTAGGCCTAAAAGACAGGCTAAGAGTTGACTATAATACTTCGATAATAGAAGAAAAACATGTAAAACAAGATCGAGAAGACAATTTCCTTAAGGAAATTATTGGAAGCACGGGAAGTGGGGTTGGCCCAGCAATAGCAGACAGAGTTCTTAGAAAAGCTAAGTTAGCCAAAGACATTCCAGAACTAAAAGACTTCTTGGTAGATGTTTCTGAAGAGGTAAACAATGCACTAGATAAAGGTGAAGTTGTTCACCTAGAGGGTTCTCAAGGCTTCTACTTGAGCTTATACCACGGCACGTATCCTTATGTTACCGGAAGAGATACTACAGCCGCAGCAGTACTTAGCGAAGTTGGTGTTGGACCTAAAAGAGTAGATGAAGTTATCCTAGTACTAAAAGGCTATGTAACGAGAGTAGGAAATGGACCATTACCAGGCGAACTTCCGCCTGAAGAAATTGAAAAACGTGGATGGGTTGAAAGAGGAACTGTAACTGGCAGAATTAGAAGGGCTGCACCATTTAACTTTGAATTAGCTGCAAGAAGTGCAAGAGTTAACAGTGCTACTAGCATAGCTATAACAAAGATAGATCGTTTATTTCCTGAATGTTCTCATGTAAGGCAAAGAGAAGCCTTAAGCGATAGATGTATTGAATTTATAAGCCAAGTAGAAAAAGCTACTGGAGTACCAGTAAAACTTGTAGGAACAGGAGAAGATATTTTAGATATTGTAGAGCTATAGTTAATTAAATTTTTGAACAAAAAAGAAGTAAAAACTACCCATCAACTTTCACATGAATTGGTTCTTTGTATTCTTTAGTGTCTTTATTTGGTTTACTTTCGGATGTACCTGTATTTGGTTTGTCTTCTGAGGGTGTTCCAGGTACAACACCACCTATCTTTTTTATAAACTCAAGGTCAAATGTGTTGTTAAGCTGAAAGCTGCTAGAATTTTCTTCTGCCTCTTTTTTGTTCTCTAACTTTACTTCTGGTGTGTTTACAGAAGCATTAGCGCTTGTATTTGCACTTGTCTCCACTTGTTCATTGCTTGAAGAAAGTTGCTCAGTGGGTGAAGCAACGATTATTGGTTTCTGCTCTTCACTCGTAGGTAAAGTAGGCTTTTCTTCAATCTCAATTTCAAGAAAGCTGAGTTCTCTGTTCAGAAGCTCCATTTCCTTTGAAAGCTTGCTCATAACTGTTTTAATTCCACTTAACGCCATCCTGTATGTAACGTCATCAATTTCGCCAGACATAGCTTGAACTTCGACTACTGCTTGGACTTTCTGCATTTCAACTATCCTTCTCGCTATTTCTTCTCTTCTAATGTTTGCTGAATCCAGAAGCTCTTTCTTTCTTTTTTCCAATTCCTCTTTTTCCTTATCAAAGCTATCCTTTAGTTCAACATAAACTCGTTTGTGAAATGCGCTTGATTTGTTAAGCTCTTCAAGAGCTTTCCTCCTCTTAAAGTTGATTTCTATTTCTCGTCTCAAGTATTTTGCCTCATTTAGGAGTTTATCTGCTATCCTAATTTCAGTTGGAGTTATTTCTACTTCATCTTTGTCAAACTCTCTTACTTCACCGTAATCATCAAGGGTAGTTATTTTGTCTATTATCCCCCTTCCGTTTCTCGTATAACAAACAACTTTTCCCAATTCTCTTCCTAGGTAATCTCTTACTGGAAGACCAATTATTTTATCGACTACAACTGGTGACATTTCCATACTACATTGTTTATATAGGAGCAGGAGCTTATGCGGATTACTGTCAACTATAGTGTAGCTCTTGCTAAAGATTTTTGAAGCTTATTTGTAATAAAAGGTTCACATTAAGAGAGATCTATTACAAAACTAGGTGTTTCAAGATGTCTGTATTCACAGGAAAGGAGATAATAGAGGGAGGAATAGTAAGCAACCTAAAAAGCATAACAGAACAAATTCAGCCCGCTGGAGTTGACCTAACTTTGGATGAAGTTGAAACTTTTTCATCTCCACTTGTTTTATCTGAACAAAGTACAGAGCTCGCAAAAGTTGAAAAGTTGAACCCATTAGAAGGAAAGTACAGTCTAAAACCTGGAGCTTATAAAATAACGTACTCTGAAACAGTAAACATTCCTAACGATGCGATTGGTCTTGTTTTTCCAAGGTCTTCACTGCTAAGGTCAGGAGTAATGGTGTGTACCGCAGTTTGGGATCCAGGCTACAGAGGAAAAGGCTCAGGACTATTGCTAGTATTAAACCCTTCTGGAGCGACCTTATTGAGGGGCAGCAGACTAGCCCAACTTATAATTATAAAAACAACGAGGAAACCAGATTTCACGTACAGAGGTAAGTATCAGAATGAGGGAATTAACTTAAGTTTGTAGTCCATTTTTATTTTATATAATATTAAGCTTCGTTAAGAGAAAGTGTTAAATTCTTCTCAACTTAACTTAAAGTCGAAGACTAAGGGATGAGACTGAACGCTATAAAAATCATTATAATAGCAGTAGTTGGAGTGTTCATAATATCGTTCATGCCGTATCTTATTGGTGGTACGTTTATGAAACCTCAAACTCCGGGCGCCAAGATAATGATAGGTTCTGTGCCTGTATCGCTATCTTCAGGCATGTTTTACTACGATTACTTCTTTTCTATCCTTGGCACTTCCTACTTAACTTATCAGTTTCTAGCTACACCGCTTGGATATTCGGGAAGTACTACAGGTGGGGCAATTGCAAGTGGCATGTATTCAGGAGTCATTAATCCAGAGTGGCAATACGTTGCTTTGGCACTCGCAATTATTTTAGGATTAATTACTACTATGATGAGCAGAAATTTAGCAGAGTCAGCGATAGGTATACTTCTGGGGTATGTTGCATCGAGTGCACTTCAGCTTTACTTATTAGAAAATTTACTAACTTCACCTTCATTGGGTCTAAGCTTAAACGACCAAACAATGGCATTCAATGCAGTTTTAGCGTTTCTAATTTCTTCAAACTTTGTTTATTTGATTTTATCCCTTTTAGTATCTTTCGCTATAATAAAGTACGTTTTCCCACCAAAGGTGATACCATTACAGGAGAAGAAAGTAGCACTGGCTTCTGAAGTAGTCACTACAGAAGCTCCAAAGAAAGAAGAAATAGCAGAGATGAAGCCAACAGAAGAAGTTGCACCTAAAGAAGAAGCTAAAACACAAGCAAGCGAAGTAACACCATTTGAGGTTGTTACTGAGCTCAAGAAAGAGGAAAAACCACCAGAGGCAAAGCTAGAAGTTCCTGAAGAACCTAAAGAAGAAGTAAAAATCGAGAAAGAAGCAGAAATTCAAGCTTCAGAGCAAAAACACGAGGAAGCAGAAATTCGGCCAGTAGCAGAAGAAGAGAAAAAAGCTGAAGAGGTAATAGAGCTACCTGAAGAGATATTCAAATCAATAGAACAACCAGAGATAGAAGAAAAAGAAATTGAACAAGCAGAAGCTCCTACTAAAGAAGAAGTCGCGCCTGTAGAGGAAAGTACAATGCCCCCTCAACTAAAGGAAGAGGAAAAAATAAAAGAAGAAGTAGTAGAAGAAAAAGTTTACGAAGAAAAACGCGAACCTGCTGTAATAATTTCGGAACTTGAAAAACCAATAATAGAATTTCAAGAGAAAAAATATCCTGCTAAAGTTGAGACCAAACTGAAGGTGAATTTGTACTGCAACGTATGTGGCTATAAGCTTGTCTGGAACGAAGAAAAAGGAAGGTATGAGTGCCCAATATGTGGAATTACACAATAATCTAAACTTTTTCTCTTATAACTTTAAGTGTTTAAAAAGACAATTATGTCTTCAGAAGATTCAAGCCAGCACAATAAGGATATTGAGGGAATAAAAGTTGTTACTTCCAATGAGTTACGATTAAGTATAGTAAAGTTGCTTAACGAAAAAGGCCCATTAAACATTGGAAGTCTCTCTTCTAATCTTAATAGGTCAAGACAACTTATTAAGCATCATGTATCGATACTAGAGAAAAGTGAAATAATCTCACAAAAAAACTATGGCTCGTTAAAAGTTTACGAACTTACTGAATTTGGCAAAAGGATGCTAGCTAAAATTCAGGACAAAGAGTTAGAAAAAGAAAATGAGAAAAAAATACGTTTAAAAAAATTATATCGTACTAGCATTATACTAACTGTATCTCTTATTCCATTAATTCTTGCAATCGTACGATTTATTTTGGATAAAACTCATACCTTTTGGATCTTAGGAGGGATAATTGCGTCTCTAATAATTTATTATGTTACTAACAAAGTGTGGAAAGAAAACAACTAACTATTTTTGGCGTTTTTAAAAGGAAGATACAAAAGTACTTCGAACAATTAGAAAGTTTAGACGGACTTCGGAAGAACAGAGTAAATTTTTATCTCCATTTAACTTTATAAACTAAAGCTACACTATGAAAGTGATGAAAGTAGGTCTTTTTACTGAATGGTATCTCCCAATAAGAGGCGGAGTAAGTTCGCATGTAAGTGGTTTGTACAAAGAGCTAAAGAGAAGAGGCCATGAGGTAAAAATATTTACAAAAAGAAGTAAATTTAGACAAGAAAGAAAAAGTACTGAAGAAGACGTAGTAGAGTTAAATCCAACTTTCCCTTTAGACCTCCCAATCCTGCCACCTTCAGGAGATGAGACGCTGAAGGTAATATCGAGCTATGATTTAGATATAGTTCATTCACATCATGCATTTACAGCAACCCCTCTTGCTGGATTATCATATGCTGAAAAATTAGGAATACCACGAGTTTTAACAAACCATTCCATACCTGCTGGAAAACATGATGGATACTTTTGGGAGACTGTAGGAAATCTAGCATATCCAGTTAGATACTACATAAATAAAGCTGAAGTTGTAATAGCTGTTAGCAAAGCAGCGGCAAATTTTATAAGCTTTTTTGTGGATTATGCACCAATAAAAATTATTCCCAATGGAATAGATACAAGTAAGTTCAAACCAAATTTTGACAAAGAAAACAAAGAACTAAGAATACTATTTGTTAGTAGATTAGTTCATAGAAAGGGACCTCACTTGTTGATAAGAGCATTCAAGAGAGTGATTAAGAAGTTTGACAATGTTTCTTTAACATTTGTTGGTTCAGGATACATGAAGGGAACACTAGAAGAACTTGCGATGAGCCTTAACATAACGAACAAAATAAAATTTTTAGGAGATGTGCCCGACGAAAGTTTACCTCAGGTTTATTCTGAGTCAGATATCTTTGTTTTACCTTCTTTACATGCTGAATCGTTTGGGCTAGTTTTACTTGAAGCTATGGCAAGTGGATTACCCGTTGTTGCTACAAATGTTGGTGGAATACCTGAAGTATTAGAAGATGGAAAAGAAGGATTCTTAGTAAAGCCTGATGAAAGAAGTATTGCTGATGCACTAATTAAGCTACTGGAAGATGAAAACTTAAGAAAGGCGATGGGTAAGAATGGAAGGAAAAAAGCTGTTGAGAAATACGATTGGAAAAATGTTGGTGAAAAAATAGAAGAAACATACAAAGAACTTTTGTAGCTTTTCAAAAAGAGTTAATTAAGTAAATAATTTGTTTACTCTCTCAGGAAATTGTCGAGCACCTGGACAATGCCTTCAAACGAAGCATCGTAGAGTTTCTTCCCTATTTCGGAAGTTGCTTTTTTCGGGTCTCCAACTACACCAAACGAAGAATCGCCAACTCCAGCTATTAGTCCACCGCCTCCAACTGGAACAAAAAGGTAATCTAAGTTTTTAATCTCGTTTAAAATTTCAAAAGCAATCGTTCCTTGACCACTTATAACATATTTATCATCAAATGGATGAATTAACTTTACTTCTTTACCCTTTGTATATTCCATAGCATAAGTATACGCGTCATCATATGTTTCTCCAGCTAAGATAACATTTGCACCGTAATTTTTTGTTGCCTCAACCTTATTCGGATAAGCAAATTCTGGCATAAATATTGTAGACTTCATTCCAAGCATACTTGCAGCAAGAGCAACTCCTTGAGCATGATTTCCAGCTGAAGCCGCCACTACTTCGTTTACACCTTCTTTCTTAGCGACAGTACAAGCATTAAGTGCACCTCTTACCTTGAATGCTCCTGTTTTTTGAAGGTTTTCAAGTTTAAGAAAAACTTCTGCTCCAGTCATCTTACTGAAAGATTCGCTTCGTACTGTTGGTGTTTTATGCACAAAGGAAGCTAAGATTTCTGTTGCGATTTTTGATAAATTAAAGATTTCTTCTAGAATGTAGCTCATGGTAAGTTCACATCCCTTTGCTTCACTGAACTAATAAATCTTAACGGTAAAAACAAACCAACATAAACATCGCCATTAAGCTCAAGTAAGTCAACTATTCCCTCAAAATTTAGCCTATTCAAGTAGTCTACAACCTTTTGTTTTTCTTTTTTTAATTTACTTGATATGCTACTAATAGTTAAGTAAGAAGTATTTTCTTCCTCAAAAATATTTGCGAGGGTTAAAGTAAACTCCTTAAGATCTCTTGAAAAATCAGAAAGTTCAGTAACTTCTTGTTTCCCTTCAAGTCTTGCTAAAGAAAGCCTAAGGTGCTCTGAATTTATTTTACTGTTTCCTTCCCACTCTGCCTCCATTCCTGAAAATAACAATAACTCTAATCCATATCTTGCAGACCCATAACCAAATTTTGAGCTAATTCTGCTAGCTAGAAGAAGTTCATTTTCATCTATTACGCCACTTTCAAACACTTCTTCTGCTCTCTTACCAAGTACATCCTTCAGCTCATTCCAGCTATATGGCTCAAACTTAGATTTTGTTCGCCAAACATAATTCCTTATCCAGCTTTCTTCGAACACCATTGTATAATCGTTAACGCCAATAAAGATCATGAACATTCTGGAGTCAGTAATTTCTTGCTGCTTTAAGATATCATAAACTAACTTTGATTTAGACTTCTTTCTTGCAATGTAGCTGTCAAAGTCATCTAAAGCTAGTATCAAGTAGCTTTCGTTGTTTCTTAAGTACTCTATAACATTTTGAATCATCTCTGTTGCACTAAAACCTCTTAATGATGCACCTGGCGTTACTCTTAAAGCAACAGCTTGGGCTAACGAAAAATCAGACGCTATAAATCTACAGTTGATTATATCTGTAATAATCTTAATGCCTTTCTTGCTTGCTATACTACTAATAGTTCTAAAGAAGGCCCTAACTACGGAAGTTTTTCCGGTGCCACTTGGACCTTGAATCATTACCGCCCAAGGGATTTGCTTTTCTCTTTCTAAGAGAGGAGAAAAAATCTTTAGAAGCTCATTTATGTGTTGTTCTCTATGTGGCAACTCTAATGGTAAGTAGGAAGGACTTAGCTTTGAAGCACCATCTCCTTTAAATATTCGCCCCAATTTCTTCACTTTGATTAGCTAATTGAGAATTTATTACTTTTGCTACACCTTAAATGAAAAATCAGCCAGAATAAAGCAGAATTTGCTTGCGGCTTTAGATTACTTGAACCTTCTTTTTGCCTCACTTACTATTTCATAAAAGTGACTTGTCCCAATTATGTTTGCTCCAGCTTCTAAGAAACTTAAAAGTTCATCCAACGTTCTTATGCCTCCTGCTGCTTTTACTCCCGCTTTATTTCCAATTGCACTCCTTATGAGCCTTACATCCTCGACTTTAGTTGACCTTGGTCCAAAACCTGTTGAAGTCTTTATGTAGTCAACTCCAGAAGAGACGCATGTTTTGCTCACCTCAACTATCTGTTTTTCGCTTAAGTATCCAACTTCTATTATTGCCTTTACAACGTCAGCTCCGCTTGCTTTTGCTTCTTCAACAATTTTTGACGCTTCAATTGCTATCGCTTCGTCACCATAGGAGAAATAAGCCCCAAGATTTATTACATAATCTATTTCGTTTGCGCCCATTTCGATTGCAGTTCTAACTTCATACAACTTTGTACTTAGAGCATTATACCCAAAGGGGAAAGCAACTACAGCGCAAATTTTTGTGTTGGAATTCTTAACTAAATCATATGCGAATTTCACGAGATAAGGGGGAACACAAACCGACCGGTATTCATCGTTTATTGCCTCATAGGCTAATCTTTGAACTTCTTCCACTGTTGTGTTTGGTTTTAAGACTGATGCATCGATAACTTTAGAAATACTTTTCCAATTCAACTTCAGTCTTAAGTATTACTTAAAATTAAACCTTTATTTAAATTTAACATTTCACATAAACCATAACTTAAAGTAAATGAAGTAAAATGGCACTTCAATTAAAAAGCGTTGCCATCATCAGCAGTTTCAAAATAGATAAACTATTGTTCAAAAACATTGGTGCTTATAAGCAGAACTAAAAACAATAAAGTTGAAACACTACAAAAACCTTCAGAGAGAGGAGCTTTCTCCAAGTTTGAGGCTCTTTGAGGAGCTTATGAAGAATTGAAGTGCGTTCACCCTGACAGGGGAGGAGGCTGATGAGAGCTTCGATGAACTCAAGAGAAGCCCTAGGCTGATGATCCAAGAGCTATGTAAGTCTATTTAAGACTACGTAGCTCAGAACTCCTAGAGTCTACAACTTTAACTTTGGGCTACTAGCTTTAACTTTTGAAATTATCTCTAGAATGCCATTGTTTAAATTTATCTTTCTCGCATTCCAGTTTAGTGGTAAACCCACAAAAAGTTTGTACTTCTTCTTTCTCAATTTGAAAGTTAGCCAAAATCCATCGTAACTTACAGATTTTTCATCGATATGGTCTAGTGGAACTGAAATTATTATTCTAGCTACGTTGTTGTTAACGATGATTTCACTTAACTTTACTTTGCTATAAGAACTTCTTGTTCTCGCTGAAAGCGGTACGAAAAGTTTTATCCTTAACATATAGCCTGGTTTTCCATTTCTTATTATTTTTCCAGCGTAGTAAGTTCCTTCTATTTTTCCTTGATCGATTTTTTGAAGAAGACCGTCTAAATCTGGATTTAGCTTAAGAAACCTACTAAAGTTTTTCTCGAATTCTCCTTCCATCTATAATTTTTAACTAAAGAAAGGGGGTATAAAACTATTTCTCTTGAAAATTCAAGCCAATAAAAAGCTTAAAAGAATGAAGATAAAAACCTAAACATAACCAAAAACGATGAAAAACTTTATCTTTTATTAAATATACTAGCGAAAAAAAGCATTGAAGCTTATGTCGGTAACTGTTTGCGCTCTTACTTAAGCAGAGGAATTCTTGTATCCATTACAGTTTTCGTTCGCAAAATAATAGGTAACAACAGTACTTCGAAGATTTTTATACTTCGTCACCACTATTATGAGAAGTAATGGAAGGTATTAATCGAGTTGAAATATTCGTAGCTCATCCAGACGACGAAATAATTGGATTAGGAGGAACTTTAAGTAAACTTAAGAGCACTGGAGCTGAAATAAAAGTAATAATATTTCATCTTGGAGGGAAAAGTGTGAAAGGAGTTTACGACGAACAGGTTGGAATGGAAGTAAGAGAAAAAGAACTAGAACAAGTGTCAAAGTTTCTAAACTTTGACCACGAGCATTGGAACATTTCTGAAATAATAGACCGAAGAGCTGTAGTTCGAAAAATAGTTCAAGAAATAAGGAGCTTTAAACCAAACATAATTTTCACACACTCTCCTCAAGATAGACATCACTTGCATGTTGGTGTATCATCTACTGTAACCGAAGCAGCTTGGCATGCTTCTCAACTGTACTACTTAGACCTAGGAGATCCATGGAGAACAATGGATGTATACTACTTTGAAGTTTGGGACTTATTTACTCATCCTTCATTAGTTGTAGATATAACCAATTATATTAAGAAAAAGAAAGAAGCAATGAGTTTATATGAGTCACAGATTGCAGCGTTTCCTAGAATTATAGACTATATAGAAGCCCTGGGTAAAGTTAGAGGCGTAGAGATTGGCTGCGAGTATGGTGAGGCGTTCTTAAGGGCACCAGTATTACCAAGGTATTTCTAGTTTTAAAATTCATTTAAATGGTTCTAAATTTAAGACACTGAAAACTAGTATGAAGATTTTTTCTGCTCTATCTTTTGCAAAGCAATAGCTATAGCAGCAGCTCCAGAAACTTTGGCTGAAACCAGAGAGGGAGCAGAGACAATAAGAATTAAGTCACCTTCGTTAAGCCCTAACTTCTTTATTGCGTAATAGTCATGAGGCGATTGTTTAGCTAGATCATCTATCACGAAGGGAATCTCAATTTTGTCTTCTATGTAAGTACAGAGTGTGGCACCAGTACCTCCAAACTTCACTACTAAATCTCTTATCTCAAGGGGCTTAAGTTTTTCTTTTTCTATGCCTTTTATAATAAAAGCTATGTTGTAAGCGTCGACATTAAGGTACTCAAGGCTTACTTCGAAAGGCCCACTTATAGTTTCCCTTAACTTTTTGTTAATTTCGATTCCAATGCCTCTTAGCCTAATTCCACGGTATGTTATCGAAATTAGGTGATTTAGGTTAAGTCTAGTAAGCAGACTTCTTATGGCTCCGCCTCCAAGCCCAAGCAAGCTTGACAGTTTTTCTCTAGAAACTGGTTTTTCTCTATCTAGCTCAAACATAGCCAAGACCACATGACCTATATGAAATGACTTAGGACGAGTTTCGTCTTCTTCGACGACTTTTACGAGTACTTTAAAGACTTCTTCTAGCGTCAATGTTTTTCTTCTAGCTCACTACTAGCTGAATAAAAATAAACGACTATGCTAGGAAAGTAAAGTATACAATCTCGGTAGGTTTTAAAAACTTTAGTAAGTGTAAGACTGAGAACTTTCAAACCCATCTTCTGCTTATAGCAAGGCGACATTTCTTATAAGCTTTTCGGCTTTAAACTTGAAAGATCCTTAAAACTTTTAAATTGATTCTTTTTTATCTTAGTTTAGGGAAGCTTAAAGATGAAGATAGGAGTCTTAAGCGATTCACACGACAACTTACCTCTGATAAGAAAAGCAGTTTCGAGACTAAACCTTGAAGAAGAACTGGAATATGTATTTCATGCAGGAGACATAATTAGCCCATTTGCTGCAAAAGAGTTTTTTAACCTTAGGCAGACAATCTTTTTCACCTTTGGGAATAACGATGGAGAAAGAATAATGTTAAAGGATATTCTTTCCTCCAACAGCAAGAGTAAGCTAGTGTGGCCAAAAGTAACAGTTGAACTAGGGAAATATAGAATAGCACTTTTACATGGTGAAGATGAAAGCGCTGCGGAAGCATTAGCAAAAAGTGGAGTTTATGACGTTGTGATTTATGGTCATTGGCATAAAGTAGTTAGTAAACTAATTAACAATACCTTACTTATTAATCCTGGAGAACTTTGCGGTTACTTAACTGGAAAATCAACCTTAGCCATAGTTGACTTAGAAACAAAAAGTGCAAGTATAATAGAACTATGAGAGAAATTGGTAAGGGCTCTTATTCAATCATACTTAAGCTAAACAGTAACAAAAAACTAAAAGTTGGAGCTCTTAAGACGATCTTTCTAAGCAGAGGCTTTTATGTTTACAATGGTTCAGCATACAGCGTAGGAGGTCTTGCGAGTAGGATAAAGCACCACCTCGAAAAAAGAAAGAGATTGCATTGGCATATCGACTATTTAACTTCTTGTGGCGAGTGCAAAGTTTTAAGAATAATTGTTTGCAAGAAAAGAAATCTTGAAAGAGATGCGTCTCTAGAAATGTTAAAAGAACAAGAATTTATTGGAATTCCGAAGTTTGGATCTACTGACGACAAAGTTGCAAAAACACACTTGTTTCTAATAAGAGCGAACTCAGAAATAGAAGCTTTAGAAAAAGTAAAAAAAGTTTACAAAAAAATAGGGGTAAAAAAGATATACACTTACTTACCTTCTTTCTTTGCCATATAAACGAATAGATCTGCTAACCTATTGCTGTAGCCCCACTCGTTGTCGTACCAAGAAAACACCTTAACTAAGTTTCCTTGAACAACATTTGTTAACAGCCCATCTATTATTGCAGAATGTGGATCTCCTACTATATCTGCAGAAACTATTGGCTCATCTACGAATTTCATTATTCCCTTCATTCTGGTTTCAGAAGCTTTCTTTAACGCAGCATTGACTTCTTCCTTTGTTGTGCTTTTGCTTACTTCTACTGTTATGTCAGATATTGAACCATCAGCAACAGGAACTCTCATCGCCATCCCATCCATCTTTCCTTTCATTTCAGGAATAACAAGGTGAATTGCTCTTGCTGCTCCCGTACTTGTTGGTATTATTGAAACTGCAGCAGCCCTAGCTCTTCTAAGATCTTTATGAGGAAGGTCGTGTATTCTTTGGTCGTTTGTGTACGCGTGTACTGTCGTTAGGAAGCCCTTTACTACTTTAAATTCGTCGTTCAAAACCTTCAACTTCGAATTTTTTCTTGAATTCTTCGTTTTCCATTGCTGCTCTGAAGAATATTCTTCCGATTCGCCCAAATCCGTTTATTCCGAGGTTTATTTTGCTCATTTTTTCTCTGGCTAACTAATACTAAAGATAGGGAAATAAATGTTTTTGTTCTTTCTGAAACTAAGAATAAGTTAGTACCACTATTAAGTGAGACTCTTATCTTAATATTACAGAAGGAGGTTATATTAAAGAGTATGAGAAAGAAGATCTTAGGCTAAGAGCCATCTTTCAACCTATAATTTACGTTCAAGCGTTGTATAAAGCCACTTTCTTCTTAGCTTATTTGTCTAGACTTACTTCTTAAGCTAACTACCTAACGAGTATAAACTTTAATTTATAACCAGCAGAGCATACGTTTAAGTTCAAACTTGAAAATTCTAGCCGACTTCCCAAAAATTTAAGAAGCTAACGAACAACTCAGTACTTTTAACTTAAAAATATATAAGAGTATCTAAGCTTATTCTTTGAGATTTCTTTTCTGGTCTTTCTTTATTACTACTCAAATGGATTATCACTCATTGGTGAAACCTAACTTCTTTATGTCTAAATAAAGAAGGTAAACTCTTAAAAACATGCTAATGGAGCTATTAAACGTGAGGAGTGAAATGGAAAAAAGGTTTAAGACTTTAGACGACTTAGATGCAAAAAACAAAACAGTTCTTGTACGAGTTGACATAAACAGCCCGCTTGACCCTGAAACAAAAAAAATCATAGATGACAGCAGAATAAGGCTGCACGCCTCTACGCTGGATGAGCTTTCGTCTAAGGGTGCAAAGGTTGTTGTTCTAGCACATCAAGGAAGACCAGGAGATCCTGATTTCTCGAGCTTAAGCTTACATGCTACAGTTTTACAAAATTACGTAAAGGCAAAAGTGAAGTTTGTAAACGATGTTATTGGTGAAAAAGCAATTTCAACGATAAAGTCTCTAAGCCCTGGAGAGATCCTAATGTTGGAAAACGTAAGAACCATTCCTGAAGAAATGAAAGACCTTCCGCCCGAGCAACATGCGAAGGGAAAACTGGTAAAAACACTGTCTGAAGTTTCAGATGCGTTTGTCAACGATGCATTTGCAGCAGCACATAGAGCTCATGCATCTATAGTAGGCTTTACTGTAGTACTCCCCTCTTATGCAGGGAGAGTTATGGAGAAGGAAGTTTATGCCTTAGATAAAGTTTACAGCAATCCAGAAAAGCCTTCACTTTATGTGTTAGGTGGTGCAAAGCCAAAGGAAACTTTCAAAGTTATAGAGCACGTTCTCTCAAAGAATAAAGCAGACGAAGTTTTAATAGGAGGAATGGTAAGCACTGTTTTCTTGCACTGTGCAGGTTATGACGTGGGCGAGAAAAATGTAAAAGAAATTGAAGAAAAGGGATTTGGGCAGTTTTACGATAAAGTAAAGGACATACTTGCAAAGTACGAAGATAGATTAGTAATGCCTTACGATGTTGCTGTAGACCTAGATGGTAAACGAAAGGAATTTCCAAGAGTAATGTTTCCACCAGCAGGCTACATCAGAGACATTGGTAAAGATACAGTGGAAATTTATTCAAAGATATTGAAAGTTGCTAAATCAATAGTAATAAATGGGCCAATGGGAATGTTTGAAGATAAAAAATTCTCATTTGGTACAGTTGAGTTGATAAAGTCTCTTAAAGGATCAAAAGCTTTCTCTGTTTTAGGTGGAGGACATTCAGTTGCCGCAGTTGAGAGCTATGGGCTTGCAGAGTTTGTTAGTTACATTAGCTCAGGAGGAGGTGCGATGATTTCCTTCCTTTCTGGAGAAAAACTTCCAGGTATAGAAGCACTTGAAAAAGCAAAATAAGCAACAAACACTAGGTACTGGGAGACCGAGTAAACTTTAATTAATTCTTTTTTCATTATAGTACTTTAATATGAGCTATTTTGTGGCAGTAGATGGGGGAGGAAGTAAGACAATAGCGGCGATTTTTTCAAAAGAAATAAACTTAGTTTCATTCTCAAGAACAACTTCTTCTAACCCCAACGAAATAGGGTTCGAAAGCGCCGCTAGAGTTGTTTATTCCGCAATTAGTGAAGCGTTAACAAAGGCAAGGTTACCATTCTCAAAATGTAGTTGGTATTCGGTAGCTTTGGCAGGAATAGGCAGAGAAAAAGAAAAACTTGTCTTTTTAAATAGCCTAACAGAGTTGCTCGGAGAAACAAAAATAGTTTCAGCAACAACTGATATTTATGCATCTTACATATCTGTTTTTACTGATAAGATTGGAATTTTACTAACAGTTGGAACTGGTTCTGCTGCAATTTCATTCAATGAAAAGGGAGAAGAAATAAGAAGCGGTGGTTGGGGAGCAAGTTTAGATGATGAAGGAAGTGGCTACTGGATTGGGTTACAGGCACTAAGGGCCGTTATGCAATCTTATGATGGCAGGCTTCCAAAAACTAAGCTTTATGACTCTGTACTTTCATGGTTATCTTTAAGCGACCCGCTTGAGCTTATCTCATGGATAAACAACGTAAAAAAAGACAAAATAGCAGCTATTGCTCCTATCGTGATTTCGTTGGCTGAACAAAACGACCCAATAGCACAAAAGATAGTAGAAAATGCGGCTACAGAGTTAGCAAAGATGGTTTGGGGAGTATGGAATAGGCTAGGAAGCTCACAAAAGTACTCAGTTAAACTTGCTTTTGCAGGGGGCTTATCGCAGAATTCATTCTTTAAAGCTACTATAGTAGAGAAACTGAGAGAGATAGAAATAAATTTTACACTAGAAGAAGCTGTACCTCATCCACTAATAGGTGCTGCTATGGTTGCGTTAGAAAATTTGGGAGTTAGCTTAGACGAAGAGAAACTAAATAAGTTAAGACAAATAGTAACTAATGTAATTCTTCTTTGAGGAGCTTTAGAAATAGAATTGAACGAAATTTTTGATGAGCTTCTTGAATTAACTACAGAATCCAGAAATCCTCGAAGTATAAATATAGATAGAGTTTCTGTCGAAGAAGTTCTAAAAATAATAAACGAAGAAGATAAACTTGTTCCATTAGCAGTTGAAAAAGAGATTCCAAACATAGCTAAGGCAGTAAGGTTTGTGATAAATTCGTTTAAGAGGAATGGGAGACTGATCTACGTCGGTACTGGAACAAGTGGAAGACTTGGCGTCTTGGATGCTGCTGAGTGTCCCCCTACCTTTGGTGTAAGCTCTGACATGGTAATTGGAATAATAGCAGGATTTCCTGAGGCGCTATGGAAAGCGGTAGAAGGTGCTGAAGATTCTGTAGAAGACGGAATAAAAGCGATAGAAAAGATTAATGTAAACGAACGGGATACTGTAGTAGGTATTTCAGCCTCGGGTAGAACGCCGTTTGTTATAGGGGCTCTAATAAAAGCAAAAGAAAGAGGAGCAAAAACTGTTGGAATAAGTACGAACAAGAATCCAAAGATAGCCAACTATGTAGAAGTTATGATCACGCCGTTAGTTGGTCCTGAAGTAATTACAGGCTCGACGAGAATGAAGTCTGGAACAGCTCAGAAGCTTGTGCTTAATATGATTTCTACCGCCTCCATGATTGGAATAGGAAAAGTTTATCAGAACTTAATGATAGATCTAAAGCCCCTCAATAATAAACTTATAGAGAGATCAAAAAGAATAATCATGGAACTCACGGGTGTAAGCTACGAAAAGGCATCAGAAACATTCCTAAGGTCAGGTATGAACGTAAAAGTATCTCTCGTTATGATTCTTGGAAATGTAGACGTTGAAGAAGCAAAAAGGTTACTAGAGCTATCTGAAGGGCATGTTTTTAAAGCTATAGAAATGTCAAAAACTTCAAAAAAATAAAGTTTTTAACTAAGGAAGACCTTGAAGCTTAAAATTCTTCCTCCTCTTCTTCTTCTTCAAAGTCTTCTTCTTCTAGTTCTTCTTCCCATTCTTCCTCTCCAAAATCTTCCTCTTCTTCCCACTCTTCCTCTTCAAAGTCTTCCTCTTCTTCAAAGTCCTCCTCTTCAGACATTTTCGCTCGGCTGAAGGTTAACCATCCCTATTTAAAAATTTATTTTTGAGTTGAAACAAGAAAAAAACATCTCTAAATTACCAGAAATAAGTAAAAAATAGAGAGTTGGCTCTATCTATGAACAAGGAAAATCTTGAAAAAGAGGCAATTACGCTTGTCCTGAAGTTGGCCTATAGCTCATTTGAGGGAAAAAACAATTACTTTTGACTACCGGTTACCAAAGATACAATAACTTTGTTGTGTATAGCTTCGTTAGGTATTTTCCAAAGAGCAGCAACAGCCGCAGCTGAGGCAGGGAGCGCATTAATTCCTATATTACTTTTAAGGAATGTTGCTCCAAACTTCATTTCTTCGTTTTCAATAGAGACAGCAAAACCCTTTGATACTTTTATTGCTTCGAAAGCTTTCTCCCCATCAAGCGACTTATAGTTTGCAAGTGGCTCATTTTCTTCTGTAATTTTTATTTTTTCTGGTGTAAGGTCATGGTATTCACCACTTCCACTTAAGTATGATGCAACTATGGGGTTGGCATCAGCAGGTGCAACGCCCACCATGCTTGGGATCCTATCTATTAAGCCACTACTCCTTAATTCACGGAATCCAGCATAAACACCATAAAGAGTAGTTCCATTCCCAACAGGAACTATCACTAAGTCCGGAACATTGTTAATTTTTTTAATTATCTCCAAAGCTATGGTTTTATATCCCTCGTAGTCTAACCGACTATTTTTTGATCCAGCATTAGCGTCGTAAAAGCCATTCTTTTCTGCAAACTCAATACTCTTTACGACAGCTTCTTCGTAATAACCTTTTACTCTTACAATTTCAACACCACCATTAGCGTATTTTTCTAGCCGAGTTGGATGAAAGTCAGAAGGAACAAAAATTTTTGCTTTAAGCCCATAAAGCTTGGCATAGTATGCTATTGAAGCACCATAGTTTCCACAAGTACCTACAGTTATCCCATAATAGCCTTGTTTCTTAGCATTACTTGCATGAAGCCTAGCGATTCTATCTTTTTGAGTTCCAGTTGGATTTGAGCCTTCGAACTTAACATACAAACTAAAGCCGTTTCTTACGAACGAAGACGTAGGCACTCTAAATAATGGCGTGTTAAAATTAGAGTCTTCTTCGCCTTCCAAGGGTAGCTTTACTCTCTTAAGTTAGATAATCGAGAATTTAATTTTGTTGCAGTGAACACGCTTGGAGAACTGAGAAAAGTTCTAGAAGAAGTGAAGTCTGGAGAAAAGATCGATTACATTGAGGCAAGAGCATGCCCTGGTGGATGTATAGGTGGTGGAGGAATGCCCATACCCACGAATGAAGAAAAGAGACTAATTAGGTTGAAAGCAATCTACGATGCATACGATAAACTAAAATTAAAAGATCCTTGGAGATCTCCTGAGATTAGAGCCGCTTACCAGAAGTTAGTTGAAACAGTAAGAGAGAGGTGATGGAAATGGAGAAGAAAAGAGTTGCATTGTTTAGCTTAACTGACTGTCAAGGTTGCGAATTTGTAGTGCTACAGCTTGGAGAAAAGCTACTTGAAGTAGCAAAAGAAGTTGATTTTGCAAACTTTAGGTTAGCTTCAAGTAAGAAGGAAGATGGACCATTTTTCATTTCATTCGTTGATGGAGCAGTTACTTCAAGCGAAGAAGTTGAACACTTGAAATGGATAAGATCTAATTCAAAGTACTTGGTTGCTTTAGGTTCGTGCGCAACGATAGGGGGAGTAAACGCTTTAAAGAACTACTTTACCAATGTTAACTTTCCTAAAGAAGTTTATTCTAGAGATTTTGAATCCTTTGAGGCAAAGCCACTAAGTGAGTACGTGAAAGTTGATGTTTTGATACCAGGTTGCCCAATAAACCTAGAGGAATTTGCGTTTGTACTTAAGGCTCTTTTAGAAGATAAAGTTCCAAAGTTAAAACTAGCACCAGTGTGTGAAGATTGCAAGAAGAATGGTATTGAGTGCGTTACTAAAAAAGGAATGTTTTGCTTAGGACCTTATACAATAGGTGGTTGTGGAGCACCGTGTCCTGCTGCAGGCGTACCTTGCTTTGGATGCAGGGGACCATTGTTTAATCCAAACGTAGCAGATGCAGAAAAAGTACTAAGAGATAGGTTTATACATGGAGGTGTTTTGTTTACTGGACTAGGATGGGTTTTAGTTAAAGGTGAAAGCAAATGACAAGCGAGGAAAGAACAATTAAATTAGAATATATAACCAGGGTTGAAGGTCACGCAAATGTATACGTAAGGGTATCGGACAAAGAAGTAGAAGAAGTTAGAAATTCATTGCTAAAAGAAGGATTAGAAGACGCTAAAAAAACGTTAGAGCTCTTTGCATCTTTAGAGCCTCCAAAGCTATTCAGAGAAACGCCTTTTGCGGCAATAGACAGCAAAAAAGAAAATTATCCTTTAATACTAGGAGATGGCATTAAGACATCCGATGGAACTTACTTCAGCAAAGAAGAATTTGAGAAAAAGTATGTAGAACAGGCAAGAGACTACTCTTACGCTAAGTTTGGAACGATTGATTCAAAAGCACCCATGGTTGGAGCTCTCGCACGATTCAACGTTCATGGAGAAGAAAATCTAGCCTCTCCCACAAAAAGCTTACTTAAATCACTCTCGATTTCAAGCACGCTGACCAACAGATACGACAACAATTTAGCTCAAGCTATTGAATTAGTTGACTTCTTCTATAAAGCTCAAGAAATTACCGAACAACTTCTTTCAACAGGTATAAAAGAAGAGGAGCCTTTGCCACTTCTACCAAAAGAAGCTTCGGGAGTAGGAGTAGTTGAAGCACCAAGAGGAATTCTATACCATAGGTATTCACTCGATAAGGAAGGAAGAATTCAGAGTGCAAACATTGTTACACCAACAGCAATGAACGTATTTTCACTGGAACTTGATATAAAGCAACTCCTTTCAGAAAACTTAAACTTACCTGAGTCAAAAATGGTTGAACTTATAGAAAAACTAATCAGAGCATACGACCCTTGCTACTCTTGCTCAGCACATTTCCTAAAACTAAAAATAGAGAGGAAGTAGTGTACTTTTTTATCTAAATTTATTTTTAATTTTTAGGAAAGATACTCTGAAAAAGCTCTAACTTTTTTCGCTAGTTTTATAAAATTCATCTAGCTTCTTTTGAAGCCTTAAACTTCTAATTTCTTGGTACAGGTCTGAGATTGAGGCCTCTATAGTAGTTCGATTTACGTCAATCTTTCTCCTCAAACCAGGGGCTACAGACTCAGGTAAAGGAGTTTTCTGTAAGTTATTGTATATTTCTTGCATTGCATCCAACAAATCTTTTGCTTCTTCTATCTTTTGCTCCATTAAGTTGGATATAATTTCCCTTCTAAGTTCACCTATTAAGTCAGAGAGACCGAGTAAGAGAGATAAACTTGGAATTAGATTTATTTCCTTTACTATGCTTTTTGAATCTCCAGTAATTATTGAAAACAGAGCCAATGCTTCGAAAAACTCTTGATAAACTTGAACAGCATAACCCCAGTCAGTTAATTTGCTGTTACAGGTTAATTGATGAAATACTTTTGTCATAGCCTTTAGCTTCACGATTTCCTTACTAGCAAACTTTAGGTCCTTTCTATGAACAGAAGAAACAACTTCTCTTGAAGCTTTAATTATTTCATCTCCTAATTGAGTTACTTTTCTTTTTTCATCTTCTTTCTTCTTTAATTCCTTTAGAGCTCTATCTACTCTGCGACTTAAAAAAGTCAGAACTTTTTCTCTTTCAGACAATCCTCTTAGACCTATTTAATGGCTTCTTTGCCCATGAATATTTTCTTATCTTAGCACTTCTTCCAAAGCCACAAGCCGCACAGTAACCTTTTCTAACGTTGAAAGCATTCCTTCCACATCTAGGACAAATGGTATGAGTTTTCTTTTTATTCATTCTGCCGAAAGCAGTAGTGCCAGAGGTGCTTTTTCCCATATTCGTTTCACCTATTCAGAGGGAGAAACTAAGATTATGTTATCGCCCCTAACTATTATGAGACCAAGCTTCCTTCCATTCTCTTTGAATACTTCTTCTGCTTCGTCGAGCAGTAGGTTCATGTGTGCATCAAAGCCAAGTAATGTTCCTCTTATTCCACCACCCTCTTTGAGTCTGAGCATCACTTTCTTGCCGAGAGAGCGCTCTAGTGCTTGTAGTGCATGATCAGCAAACATTGTATGCCTCAGTGTTTCCAGCTTTTTGAAGGAATATAAATGTTTTGCTTTAGTCAAAAGTAATTTTTAGCATACTCTGTGTCGATCACCCAATTTTGGTACAACAACTCTTCCTGCAGCAAACCTGTTTAAGTAATTGTGCATACTTCTAAGCTTTGAAATTTCACCATGCACCAAGTAAATCATTTCTTGGCCAGTTAGCATCCTCCTTAAGAACGTTAAAAGCTGAGTTCTATCAGAATGCCCACTAAGGCCATCTATTCTATAAACTTTGCTATTTACACTAACTAAGGTTGGTCTTCCATCTTCATCTGCCATCTGAACCTCCTTAAGTCCAGACAAGACTCTTTGGCCTAAAGTCCCTTCTATTTGGTAGTTAACGAAAACAATAGAAGAGTTAGGATCTGGAGCTATTCGCTTAAAGTATTCTAGAACTGGGCCTCCTTCAAGCATCCCTGATGTAGAGAGTATTATAGATTTTCCCTGAGAAAGAATCTCTTCTCGACTATCTTGGTTCTTTACCGGAACCAAGTAATGAGAATTGAAAGGATTCTCGTCTTCTTCTACCATCAAAGAACTTAGCTCAGATGAAAGATACCTAGGAAATGCTGAATGTATCTTCGTAACTTCCATTATCATCCCATCGATGAAAATAGGCACTTCTTCTATCATTTTGTTTTCAATTGCTTTTAGCAAGATTAATATTACTTCTTGAGCACGCCCAACTGCTAACGTTGGAATGAGAACCTTTCCTCCAGCTTTTAGCGTTTCGTTTACTATTCGTATTAGTGTATTTTCCACCTCACTTCTTGGAGGCATTAAATCGTTTTCTCCTCCATACGTGCACTCCATTATAAGAGCATTAAGTTTTTGTTTCTTATAAACTGCTGAATTCAAAAGTAAACTTTTACCCAACTTAAAGTCGCTTGTGTAAAGTACGTTACCTTCGTTTTCTCCTATGCTTAGGTGAACCATCGCAGACCCAAGAATGTGTCCAGAGTTATGAAGTGTTACTCTAACGTTTGGCGCAATATCTGTCGTTTGTCCATACTTTAGGATTATTGTTTGCTCAACTATCTCCTTTATATCTCTTAGTTCAAAGAAGGGAGTCCTTCCAGACTTTAAGTCTACGTTGTACAGATCTTCTAAAAGTAAAGCACTTAGATAAAGGGTTGGTTCTGTCATGTAGATTGGTCCCTTATAGCCATACTTTATCAAAAAAGGTAAAGCACCAACATGGTCAAGGTGAGCATGTGTTATTATAACGGCTTCTAGCTCGTTAATGTCTTTTATTTCATAATCAAACCTTGGAAAGAAGGTACTCCTAAGGGAGCTTCCAGGGTTTATGCCAGCGTCTATAAGTATTTTGCTTTCTTCTGTCGAAAGTAGCAAAGAAGAGCGCCCTACTTGTTCAACACCTCCTAGGAAGGAGATAAACGCAGTATTCAAATTAACTACACGTGGTCTGAAAATTCGGTCACCAGTTTTCATTAAGAAATTTTTTCTATCTTCAGAAGGCAAGGTAAGAACGTTTAACACTTGCAAAAATGATTTTGTATCAGGAATTGTTTTCTTTTCTACAACTAGCTTCCATCCAGTATTTTTAATTACTTCAAGGGCAAGTTGTTCATAGCTAGCTTGTATAAAATGAATTTTTCTAGCTATAACTATGGCTTCTCCAGAGTTGTGGTCAAATATTATTCTTTCTACTTCAGCCTCTCTTGGTATTATCTCTAGAATTTTTTCTTTTGCTACATCTTCTTCTTTCCTTAAAGAAGGATCTAACCTAATAGTGACTCTTCTTTTTATTGTTTTCGCTAAGTCTGCAGCATACTTTGTGTTCTTTATAACTAACTCAGGATTATCTGTAAAGATTACTATTGTTGGACCTTCTATCTTTATTTTAACTTGGCCAAATTCAGACCATATTTTCTCAACAACTTCCTTTCTTATTTGATCGAGCGAAGAAGTCAACTTACACGCTTTACCGCCTTTAAAACTTCGTTCTTTTCATTCTCTTTTAGTTCATGATAGCCTTTCTCATTTATTATAGCAACGTCAAAGTCATTCCCAGTTGCGGTATCTCTGCTCATAGCCGTTAGTATAGCTTCTACTGCAACCTCAATAGCTTCCTTTTCGTTTGCCGTCTCTTTTTTCAGCCTTGACTCTAAGACGCCAAGGGCAACTGGAGATCCTGACCCTGTAGAAACAAAGCTTTCTTGAGTTACGCCACCATAGGGATCTATCTGAAATAAGCTTGGACCAAACATATCGTAACCTCCTATTATAGCTTGAATTGCTGGTGGTGACCTCCAAAGAGCGATCGAAGCAATGTTAGCTAATGCCTTTATTGTTATTTCGTATCCTCGTTCTAACTGAAACGCCCTAGCTTCGATTCGCAGTATGTCAACTAAGTTTTGTGCAAACGCTACACTTCCGGCTATAGTAATAGCAGAGTGGTCGCTAATCTGAAGAACTTTCTTCCCCTTTTTGTGGGCTACAAAGGTACTTCCTGCTATGACTCTAGTATCTGTTGAAAAAACAACACCTTTGTCATATACTAGTCCAACTGTTGTAGTTCCCCATTTCCCAGTGTTTTGCATTTCTTTAAAAATTGAGTTGTCTGAAACTGGATTATATTTTTTCAAATACAACTTCCAACACCTAACCTGCATCCTTAAGGCAAAGGATGAAACAAATAAATTTTTCTTTTTACTTTATATACGGAAAATGAGAGCAGAAGAGATAAGAGTGAAGCACAAAATAGAACTTCCAAAACTCATTCTAGCTGGAGAGGACGTAATCTCAAGTGTTGGAGAAGAGCTTAAAAGAATGGGGGTAAGAAGCGTACTAATAATAACAAGCAAGACGCCACACTCTTTATTTAAAGATAAGTTGGCTTCTTCTTTAAGTTCTGAAGGTATAAAATTTAAGTTTCTAGTTGATGTTTTTAAGACTCACAAAGAAACAGTTGAAAATTTTTCTTCGCATGAATTCTTAAAAGAAGCTGATGCCATTGTAGGTTTGGGAGGAGGTAAAGTCATAGACGTATCAAAGTTAATTGCTGAACAGAAATCAAAGAACTTTATCTCCATTCCTACTGTACCTTCTCATGATGGAATAGCAAGCCCACTTGTTTCACTTCCTGCTGAAGATAAGTGGTACTCTAGGTTCTCTAAGACACCATTGGCGGTCTTTGCAGACACAGAAATTCTCTCTAAGGCACCGCAGGTCTATATTTCAAGTGGCTTTGGAGACGTAATAGGAAAACTTACTGCTGTAAAGGATTGGAGGCTTGCACACCTACTAACAGGAGAGTACTACGGAGAGTATGCTGCTCAACAGGCAAAAGGTTGTGCAGATGGCATACTAAAGAAGTCTGAAGAGATAGGCGCAAAATCAAAAGAGGGAGTTCGAGCCCTAGTAGAAGCTTTAATTTCTTGTGGCATAGTAATAAGCATAGCAGGCTCAAGTAGGCCCTGTAGCGGCTCCGAGCATCTCTTTGCTCATGCTCTTGATTACGTTGCCAATTTTCCTTCGACGCATGGACTAGAAGTTGGAGTTGGAACGATAATGATGTCCTACTTACACGACATGGATTGGATGGAAATAAAAGAAAACTTAGAAAGAGCAAAGGCAGCAACAACAGCTAAAGAAATTGGTGTTAATGAAGAACAACTAGTAAAAGCACTTTCATTGGCCGCAAAAATTAGACCAGAAAGGTATACTATACTGGGAGAGAAAGGTTTAACAATAGAAGCTGCAGCCAACTTGGCTAAAGTAACAAAAGTGATAAAATCTTGAACGAAGAGGAGCTGTTCACATTACTTGATTCAGATGCGGCAACAATAGGAGAAACCTGGATTTACTTAGGAGAATCAGAGGAATGTAAGAGGTGCAACTTCAGACAGATTTGTCATAAGTCGTTAACACCTACTCAGAAATTTGTCGTTGTAGAGCAAAGGGATATGAAGTACTACTGTGAGCTGAGGGAAAAAGAGGTTAAACTTTTTAAAATAAAAAGACCAAACTTCAAGATAGCAGTTGAAAGTAGGCTTGCAAAAGTGGGTGCAATTGTAGAAGTGAGTTTAAACATTTGTAATTTCCGTGGTTGCCCGTATGAAGACCTTTGTGTGCCTCTAGAACTAACATCAAACCCACAAAAAATAAAAATTCTTGAAATTATAAAGAAATTTCCATGCCCAAAAGATTCAGAAAAAGTTCTTGCGCTTATTGAGGCTCAGCTTGTTTAGTCCCTTCAGACTTCTCTTCTTTCTTTTCTTCTTTTGGTTTTTCTTTTTCGTATGCTTCTATAAAAACTACTCTTTCTACTTTAGGAACATACTTTACTACGGAGGAGAAAAGAGTTCTCTTTATTAACTGCAAACCTTCTACGTAGAATATTTCCGGAGGAATCTTTATAGTAACTTCGCTATCAGACAAGTTTACCTCAAACTTACTTTCATCTATTCTGGGGAACCATCTGCCTAGAAGAGAAACTATTTTTTCTTTATCATCTTCTATTTTCTTTAAAATCTTAAATTTGTAAACTAAAGTTTTTCCAGCTAGTGGAGGGTTAAAGTCGATGGTCACTCTTCCAGAAGTTATTGCGCGTACTATACCAATCTTTCCGTCAACTTCGACGCTGGACCCAACTTTTATTTCTTCTACATTAACGTTTTTTTCAGCAAGCCTTTTAATCGAAAACACTTTGACCTTAGTTAAGTCTCTTTGACCATAACCTTCTTCTGGGGGTATTTCAACTTCTTTCTCCTGCCCAACTTCGTTTTCTCTTAAAGCTTTTTCAAACCCCTTTGTTACCTCATTAGAACCAATTATTATTAGCTCGGGCTTGTAAATTTCGCGTTCGTTAAAAATTCCGGCTTTTTTTGCCTCTTCTTCAGAAGTTGTATAGACAGTTTCTCCAGTATCCTTTACTTTTACCAAATAGTCAACTAAGAGGAACGTACCGTCTTCGTTCATGACTCTTTTTTGGTATTTTTGCGGGTATTTAAAAGTTTGAACTTTGACAAGCACCATTTATTTTATAAATTAGAGTCCTTCTGCGCAACACTGTCGCTAGAATTTAATGCCCTTATCCTTGCATCGCCTCCAATAGAAATTATAAATTCGTAAACGCTCCTAGGCACTAGTTCAGACCACTCTTCTCCATTTATTATTCTCCTTCTAATTTCCGTTCCAGAATAGATTTCCCTATTCAAGAGGGGCACGGGTTTTACGACGTAGCCCTCTTCTTGGAACAAAACCCTTGTTAGAGCATCGTTAGTATAAACCACATAAAAATAAGGGACACTTTTTTTCACATGAGTAACCCATGAAGGATGAAAAGAAGTATCAGGAACGCTTGAAATGAGATATCTTTTTCTGTCTATTTTCTCATCATCCAGTGCAAGGAGGATCATCTGAATTCTTTCTCCAAGAGTAAATGGATTTCTTATTTCATGACTACTTAAAGAGCTTCCTATTAGTATTATGAGTTTTTCTTCTTCTTCAAGTATTCTTTTAACGGCATAGAGGTGCCCTTTATGAAAAGGCTGAAATCTCCCAACATAAAGCGCCCAAGACATTACTTTCATCACTTATACTCTTAGCTTACATTTAAAAAAATTCTTTTTACTTAATGAACCTAAAATAAGGCAACGAAAATGATTACTGTCGACGGCTCTTATGGTGAAGGAGGAGGGCAGATCCTTAGAATTACGCTCGCTCTTTCGGCAATACTTGGGATACCAGTAAGAATAGAAAAGATAAGATCAAAACGAGATAACCCTGGAATAAGGCCTCAGCACTTAGCAGCAATACAAGCAGTTTCTGCGATTGCAAATGCAAAAATTTCTGGAGCTAGTGTGGGTTCATCTACAATAGAGTTTATTCCAGGAAAAGTTGAAGGTGGAGAATTTAACTTTAATGTAGGAACAGCAGGAAGCATAACATTAGTACTACAGACGATTATCCCACTTGCCTTAGTTACAAAATCAAAGATCTACGGAAAGATTACAGGAGGTACAGAAGTAAAGTGGAGCCCAACATTTGATTATTTTAATAAAGTTTTTGTTAAGGGGTTACAAAAGATGGGTATTCGTGCTTTTCTAGAACTAGAAAGAAGCGGCTACTATCCAGAAGGAGGGGGAGTTGTAAAGTATGAAATATACCCTTGTAGCAGACCAAATGGACTAACTATTGTTCACATGCCAGAGAACTTGGAAGTTGAAGGAATAAGTAGATGTAGCCATCTACCAGAGGATGTTGCGAAAAGGCAGGCAGACTCTGCAAGAAGAACTCTAGAAAACTATGGAATCAGAGTCTCAAAAATTGAAACAACAGTGAGCGCAAAGCCCTTAGGCAAGGGAAGTTCGATTACACTTTGGCTTACAAACGAAGATACTCTAGTTGGAGGCGATTCGATTGGAGAAAG
>Ga0078972_1004186_pt1 | contig 28859 bp, 26 predicted proteins | sample YelNatPaOPGAMG01_FD_67568 | JGI IMG/M metagenome (GOLD analysis project Ga0078972, IMG submission 67568) | Hot spring thermophilic microbial communities from Obsidian Pool, Yellowstone National Park, USA - OP-RAMG-01 (SPADES assembly) (version 2) | ecosystem: Environmental > Aquatic > Thermal... | reverse complement strand
TCGACCGCAGCAAAAGCCTGCTCCGCATCAGGCATATAGGTAATATGAGCGCCAGCTTCGGCGAGCTTTTTCAGAAAATCCTGCGTGTCGATGTTGAAAAGAACCCGATGAATTGGGTGAAATGGCAGCCCTTCATCATACAGATTGACAAGCTCGACAAGCGCATAGCGCGCTGGATGCCGTGCGAGAACCATTTCGGCGTCAGGATGCCCCGCATGAGCCGCTTTTGTCTCTTCCCAGATAGCCTTGGCGGTCGCAAGAGAGTGATTGCCATCGCCTACCGCAAAAAGAAGCACGTCATCCTTTCCATATTTCGCCCGGAAAGCTTCTGAATCTGCCAGGCGTTCAAGAGCTTCCGCGATGCGCACAAGCTGATTTTCCTCGCGCACCAGCCAACCGCGCACATGCCCCGAATTTTTCATGAGGTCGAAATCGTAGGCGCGCTCGAAATATTGGCGCCTTTCATATAGAGGCTCGATCACCGTTCTGGCAGGATCATCGATCAGAATCATAATGTGCGGAAGTTCGAGCACAGCCCCTCTGCGTATGGCCATGCGAGGCGGCAGGCGCTCGACAATCGTTCCTTCTGTTGGACGAATCAGGCTCTTCGAATCCTTCCCGTATTGGTAGCGCTCGAGATCGATTGCCACAACCAGCCCGAGGCGCGCCTTCGCCTCGAATGGAGTCGTACGCTCCACGAGCACACATGCATGGCCTTTTGATTCAAGTATCCCTTTTTCGAGATATTCACGCATCGTGCGCTGAATATTCGCAATGCGCGCGTCCCTGTCTGCATCCTCGAGATAGCATTCCGGAAAAATCAGCTTGAGCGTCGAAGGGGCTTCCCCTATTTCGCGGCTTACCCCTTCCCAATATTCGCGCTCGGAAGAATATTGATCGCAGGCGACAACCGCCCATTTGCGATAATCAATGCCAGCGCTCGGCAGATAGATTTCGGGCACAGTGACACCAATCCGCTCGAGCCTTTCGCGCGCACCTATCATTCGAAGTCTCCTTGGGAAAATGCAGTGTACAAAAATTATCGCATGAAATTTGGAATCGGTAAAGAATAATGATATCGCTAATGTCCGGCCTATTTCGAAGGGATGCCCAGATACTCATCCAGATGGTACCGTTCGCGCAGGAATTTGAGCAGCTTTCGGTAGACCAGCGTTGATATGACAAGCGCAAGCAGAAACGCCACCGCAATCGCCCAGATGAGCGCTTCCGGAGGAAGTATTTTGGACAGAGCGAGCGAATAAAATACCATCAGGAGCGCAAAACAACCTGCCATGAGAAGCAGATTGGCCACAGTCGCACCAAGAACGAAAAGTACGATTTTCCCTTTATTTACAGGCATCTTGCTCATTTGCAGCTCCCCTGTTCCGGATTTACGAAGGACGCAATGTGGATCTTTGCAATTCAGCGATAAGCAATCCGATTATCAGCAGAATTTCGCCAATAGTAATCGCTGAATCGGCGATGTTGAAGGTTGCAAATCGCTCCATCCCCAAAAAGCCATACATTTTCAATGAAACGAAATCGACAACTCCCTCCGGCCTGAAAATGCGGTCTATGAGATTGCCGATGCCGCCGCCGAGAATGAGGCCCATCGACCATCGCAATAAAAGCGTGAGGTGAGCAGCTCTGAAATAGTAGACAAGTACGCCTCCAAGTACCACAACCGGAAGCGCAATAAAAAACAGAAACCGTACCAGCGGAGCCGATGAAGCGCCCAGCGAAAAGGCAGCCCCGGTATTTCGCGCATGCACAATCCAGACAAAATCCCCGAAAAAGCGGGCATAAATCCTGCCTTCAGGAATATGACGGACCACCAGTGCTTTTACAGTTTGGTCCGCAATGATAATCAGCACAGCACACACAAGAGGAGCCCAGAATATAGCTTTTTTCATGTCATAGTCCGGTCGGCAGATCGATAAAAATGGTTTCAAGCCCAAGTTCGGCATGCGCTTTCTCTGCAACTGCTTTTACGCCCCATGTTTCGGTGGCATAGTGGCCTGCCGCAACAAAGTTCATGCCGCCTTCGAGCATGGAGTGATACACAGAATGTGAGGGCTCCCCGGTTATGTACAGATCGATACCTTCTGCCAGCGCTTCGAGCGATTCGAACGGAGCACCACCCGACACAATCGCCACAGTGTTGATTACGCTCGGTCCAGCGGCGATCACTGACTTCGGAGAAGAACGATCGGGCAAGATTTTCAGGATTATTTCATCGAGCGCCATTGGGTTTGGCAATGTACCAGCCCAGCCGATTGGAATACCATGGTATATGCCAAAAGGCCGCCGTTCCTTTACACCCAGGCGATTTGCAAGCTGCGCATTGTTCCCTACTTCGGGATGCCGGTCGAGCGGAAGATGGCATGCGTACAATCCCATGTCAAATTCCAGGAGCATTTTCAGCCGTTCGCGGAGCATGCCTGAAATGGGCTCGGGTTTGCCCCAAAACATTCCATGGTGTACAAAAAGAAGATCCGCTCCTTCTGCATGCGCTCTTCGGATGCTTTCGGCACAGGCATCCACTGCAACCGCCAGTTTCTTGAGTTGCCTGCCTGAACTGCACGAAACCTGAATTCCATTGAGAGAATCATCGATTTGCCGCAATTGGTCGATTTCCAGAAACGATCGGGCCCACGCATCGAATTCGGTAAGTGTCATGCCGCAAGTATAGAAAAAAAGAACCCTTCATGGAAGGAGGCTGACCATGAAGGGTTCAAAAGCTATATAAATGTCGTTTCGCCACCGACACTCGCTCATTGCTTTCGATAAAAATATATCACGCTTTAAAAATTTCGTCAATATTTTTTTCTGCTTTTTTTATGAAAAATTATGAAAAGCTTGCAAAAGGATGTTATAATTCACCCGCCTTCACAAATTATGTCATACCATGCGTTCTTATGCAATATAGCAGCAGGTTCAATGTCTCTAGGCAAAACATACACCAGCCATATGCGCGCTTGCCTGAACCCGTCATGTATGCGCTATAATAGGCAAGAAAATTGATGCCCGCGACAAACATGGAGAAAACATGATCTACTGGAACGCTGACTTGGCGGCCAAGATTTCCTGCAGCCGGCAAGAAATGGAAACGCTGCTTCCTTATATCGATCATCTGGTTGATGTGTCAAGGAGTCTGCATCAAACAGGAATCCAGCCATCGGCAGATCAGTTCTCTTCCGAAAAAGACATATTTTTCCGGTATGGCCTTCTTCTTGTAAGCGAAGGGCTTGCTGGAGACATACTCGAAGAAATTCTGGCGGTGCTTCTGTATGTGAGCGAGGAAAAGGGCATTGCATTTTTAAGGCAGTGCATTGCAGCCGAGGCGATTCTTTCGATCGCAAACGGTGATGATGAGGATACGCTTCTGCGGAAGCTTCTGCCATACTGTGGGGTCGACCGCGCATTGGCTGCACTGGCAAAAGGGAAAACAGAGCATGCTGATTGAACGCCTGGGCCACATGTACACGCTTTGGGGACCGCCTGGCAAAGCGCCCGAACGGCGTCCCCGAATAGATCAAACCATTCAATCAGTCCGTCGGTTCATTGCAGCCATCCAGGAAACTTCCGAAGACCGCAAGGCTCTGTTCACGCAATCGCAGCAAATGCGCCGGAAAGCAATGAAACTTGCCTATCTCCTGCTTGCAAGCGAGTCCGACGCAGCAGCAGTCCGCGATGCTTTTTCGCGTTCCGGGCTTCTTTCTGGTGGACAGCGAGCGAGCAAGCTCGACGCTCTGGTCTGGATGACTGGAACCGAAGCCGCTTCAAGAGGGATTCATCCTTATACAATATTTCTCATTATGACTGCATTCTTCGGGCCAGGTGCTGCCGAAGCAGAACTTCGCTGGCTGCAGGAAAAAGCCAAGACAGCGATTCCGACACTCGAGGAATTCATCGTGCCCGGCGACTTGACCGATACAATCGAAGAAGCTCTCAAGGAGCCTGCACGCCTCCAACGCACAATCCGAATTGCAGGCATGCCATTGAGTGCCTCTGCATTCGCCGGCTGCTCACTCTATTATATCGAAAAAATACTTGCTCTCCTTGGCCCGGTTGGCGCAGCGATTCTTGCCGAAATGATCCGTTCCGCACGCCAAAGACTCATGTCGGACGAAATCGGCACTGCCCAGCAGGCATTCCTTGATCTTTTTGGCCAAGAAGAAGGCAGAATGGAAGCACCAGAACAAAAGAAAATGCAAGAACTAGGAGCTTTTGAGGAAGAAGAAGCCCTTGCCGACCCTGATTTGATCCGTACCACGACCAATATCGTCATGCTTGCCGAAGCGAAGATTTTGAAAGCGACACTTGCCTCTATGAGCGACAATGAAATTGCATCGATCCTGCGGTGCATGGAGGCGATTGCCCATGAGCGCCTTCTCAGTCTTATTTCTCCGGGGAGACAGAAGCATGTCCTCGCAGTTATTCAGAAAACAGGAACCACAACGAACAGCCGGATGCTTCGCGATGCCCAGCTGTTTGCTCAAAAATTGCTTGCAGCGTATGCGCCGAAAAACCTCAAACCCGGAGAATCGCTCAGCATTCCGGAAGAAGTACGAGCGCTCATTTCTTCGCTTTTGAGCAGAGAATAGGCAGGCATACCATTATTGGGCGCTGTTCGCAAACTCGATTGAAGAATGCTTATATCGAGCGATTCACTGTAGATCGAGATATCGAGCACTGCAGTATGGATTATTTATGCAGAAGCTGATGCGCGCGCTCCGTGGCTTTGACAACGGCCTTGATAAGGGTTACACGCAAACCGCCATCCTCGAGCTCCATGAGCCCGTCGATAGTGGAGCCGGCGGGAGTCGTCACTTGATCCTTCAATTTTGCCGGGTGCTCGCCAGTTACCAGCACGGTTTTTGCGGCCCCCAAAACGGTTTGCGCAGCCAGTTCGATAGAGACTTCGCGCGGAAGCCCCATTTTTACGCCTCCATCGGCAAGCGCTTCGATGATGAGATAGACATAGGCAGGCCCAGAACCGGAAAGTCCGGTCACTGCATCCATGTACTGCTCATCCAGCACGATTGCACGGCCGACAGATTCGAAAAGCTGCTTGACTTTTTCGATTTTTTCTTCTTCGGTAAAACGCGCGGGGGCGAGCGCGGTCATTCCTTCACCTACGGAAACACCGAGATTCGGCATTGCGCGGATCAACGCGATTTTCCTGGCAAGCCTTGTCTGCATTGATTCGAGCGTCACACCTGCGGCCGTCGACACGACAACGCTCTCGTCGGGAATGATATCGGCTATTTCCTGGAGCACTTCGAAAATTGTCCGCGGCTTTACCGAAATAAGAACTATATCGGATTGCTTTGCCACTTCGCGGTTGTGCAGAACGGTGGCCGCATGGTATTTCTCCTCGAGCTTCTGGCGGTGCTGCTCAGTTCGCACGGAGAGAATGACATCAGATGAAGTCAGCAGACCTTTTGCAAGCGAGCCGGCAAGAATCGCTTCTCCTATTTTGCCCGCACCGATAATGCCGAGCTTGTATCGCATGGTTCCTCCAAGTCTGAATGGGTGCCTTGCTCTCTATCCGCGAAGCGCCGATTCCAGCACAACCGAACTGTCTGTCTTTTCGTCCCGGTATTTTACGATGCAGGGTACCGATAGGGAAATACCCCTTTGGGACGCGAACTCGCCATGCGCTGGCCTTGCTCCAGAGACTACGACGGCGTTTTCGGGCACTTCGCCGCTCAGCTCGCGGCCATTGACCAGGTCGAATAGCTTGGTGCCTTTTGTAATAATGACGCCCGGCGCAAGCACTGCTCTCCTTCTGATAATAATGCCCTCAAAAATGCCGCACATGCCGCCTATAAAGGCTTCGTCTTCGATAATCACGGGGCTGGCTTGAGGCGGTTCCAGTACTCCGCCAATCTGCACGCCTGCCGAAAGGTGCACACGCTTTCCGATATGCGCGCAGGACCCGACCAGCACATGGCTATCCACCATGGTGCCCTCATCGACCCACGCGCCCACATTGATATACGAAGGCGGCATAATGACCACGCCTGAAGCGACAAATGCGCCCCGCCGGACTGAACTGCCGCCGGGAACCATGCGCACGCCGTCCTCGATTTCGAAATGGCGCGGCGGAAATGCAGGCCGATCGAAGAAACCGCTCCCTCCGCTGCCGTTGAAGCGGTGGGGACTGTTGGAGCTGTGTGAACTCTGAGGGCTGCCCGAGTCGCCTTCGATGGTCTTCTCTCTCGGACTGGCCGAGCCCGCGCCCGACCCAAACGCTGAGGCTGAGCTCGATGCCGGCCACGGCCACGCAGAAAGCCCGCCTTTTTTGAAGCCCGAAAGGATTGCTGCCTTTACCCAGCTGTTCACTTTCCAGGAACCGTCAGCCTGCTGCTCGACAACGCGAATTTCGCCCTTTTCGAGGGCATCGAGAAAAGCAGACCAATGTGTATCGCAAAAACTACCCGACTCTTCGAATGTGCGTTTCAATGTATCCGCAGCTGAATTCATGCCAGCTCCCGCGCGCCGAGCGCCGCCAAGACACTCACAAGCCTTTCCCTCGTCGTCTGAACAGCCGGAGCCAGCGGCAGCCGCACTGCCTCTCCACACAACCCAGCCAATTTGAGCGCCGCCTTCAGCGGAATCGGGTTCGATTCGAGAAACAGCGCATCCGCAAACGGCAGAAGCTGCGCATGAAGCACCTTCGCTTCCTGACGGCGCCCCGCGCGCGCTGCATCCACCAAAGCTTTATAGCGCCGTGGCAAAATATTCGCGGCCACACTGACAAGCCCTTCTGCGCCGACCGCGATTGCCGGCAAGGCAAGCCCGTCATCGCCCGAAAGCACGATTTTCCCCTGAGGCAGCGTGCGGCAGATTTCGCCAATCTGTGCGAGATTGCCGGAAGATTCCTTGACTGCCTCGATACCCGGAATTTGCCACAGCTGGTTCAAAACCGACGAGGCCAGGTTGAGCCCGGTTCTGCCGGGCACATTGTAGACAATGACCGGCTTGCCGCGTGCTGCCCTGGCTACAGCTTCGAAGTGCGCCTTGAGACCTGCTGGCGTCGGTTTATTGTAGTAGGGCACAACCACCAGCACCGCATCCGCGCCCAGATCCACCGCTTCCTCAGTCAGCCTTACCGCAGCCTTTGTCGAATTCGAACCTGTACCTACCACTATCGGAATGCCTAGATTTCGATGTACAGCCCTCCTGATCAGCTCGCGCCGCTCGTCGGGCTCGACCGTCGCACCTTCGCCTGTCGAGCCAAGCACTACAATGAAATCTGTCCCGCCTGATTCAGCCTGCCAAAAACCCTTGAATTTTGCGCGGGATGCCTCATCGCGGAATGCTGCTTCCGCATAGTCGCCTGCAGCCGATTCAAAAGGCCGCCCGCACAGAAAGTCGAGCAGACGCTCGAATCCTGTATAATCGACATTGTATGCATCATCAAAAGGCGTCGCGATGGCAACACCCAAGCCTTCGATTTTCTGTTTCATTCAGGTGCCTCCTTTTAGTGCTTCCAAGCTTGTGCCTCACACTTAGTGCTTCCAACCTTGTGCCAACCAATCTGCTCACGCATTCCCCAGCAAACTCTCCAGCACATCATCCATGCCAAAAACACCCTTGCGTCCCTGTATCCACTGGGCAGCCTTGAGCGCCCCCGAAGCGAATACTCTCCTGTTCCGCGCTCGATGCACTATCGATAATTGCTCATGTGGCGCATCGAACACAAGCTCATGGACGCCGGTTTCGCTCCCTGCGCGCAGCGAGGATATGGGGACCTTGCGCACATCCCACTGTTCCCAGCCGGATGCATTCCAGCCTTCGTATCGTTTCGACCCAGCAATGATTGCTTGAGCAATGGATTTTGCCGTTCCGCTCGGCGCATCTTTTTTGGCGGCATGATGATGTTCGAACACGGCCAAGTCCCCTTCGCCATACCAGTCCACAAATCTGGCAAGCTGGGTGGCCATCCTGCGCATAAACGTGACCGCAAACGAAAAATTGGGGCTGACAAGAACCGCAGTGCTCTGCCCGACACGTGCGGCGATATCGGGAATTTCCCAGCCTGTGGTTGCGATGACAAAAGGCGTTTGCGTATCGATTGCCCACGCAAGGTGCGCTTCGACCGCCTCCGGCACGCTTGCATCAATTGCGACATCAGCGCGGTGCGATGGCATCGGATCACCCATGTCGACCATCCAGACAATATCGAATCGAACCGCATCTGGATTTGAGCCCGCCTTCATATTGAGCGCATTCGCTTCTTCAGCGATCGCCGTAGCGAGTTTTCCTGCTCCGAAAATGCCTACTTGCATTGTCAACGCTCTCCTTCTTCGAAAAATGCGGCATGCAGGTTCTGCACTGCTCTGTCGGCATGGGTCTCTTGCACGATGAGGCTGAGGTTGATTGCATTTGCACCCATGCTGATGAGATCGACAGGAATCCCTTCGATAGCAATGAACGTTTTGCGAAGTACTTCTGGAGTCTTCCGCAGAAGGTCTCCGACGATGGCAATGACCGCGCGTTCTCTTGCAATCGAAACTTGCCCCAGTTTCTCAAGATCCTGAATCAGCGCTTCGAGCGGCGCGCTCTTGTCCAATGAAACAGATACGCATATTTCCGAGGTCGAAACGAGATCGACCGACACGCCGCGCCTGCCGAATACATCGAAGAGCTTGGCCAGGAATCCTGCTTGATCTGTCATCGATTCTTGCGTCACAGAGATGATAACCACATTCCTCCGCATGGCAATTGCAACACAGGGTCTTCCGCTCGATTCGCCCGGGCTTATTGTCGAATACATGCCGTCAGGCTTGAAGGTGCTCCGAATCGTCACTGGAATTCCCGCGTCGAGCGCCGGCCTCACTGTCGCGGGGTGCAGTACTTTTGCCCCATACGATGCCAGTTCGGCTGCTTCCTGATAGCTCAGAACTTCGACCGTACGTGCAGAAGGTACGAGCCTCGGATCTGCAGTCAGAATACCTTCGACATCAGTCCATATTTCAATTTCGTCGGCTTGCAGTGCGGCACCGATGAGCCCGGCTGAATAATCGCTCCCGCCTCTGCCGAGCGTCGTCGTGTCTCCAGCATCTTCAGAGCCTATATATCCTTGCGTTACAATAATATCATAAGATTCAAGAAGGGGCGCTATATGAAGTGCCGCAAGCTTTTTGATTGCAGCAAGCTTCGGACGAGCAGAACCAAAATGGCTGTCCGTCCGAATCACTTTTCGGGCATCGAGCAAGGGACAGCCGAGGTATCCCGCCACTAAAATCGAAGACAAGCGTTCTCCCGAAGAGGCAACCTCATCCATGGTTCGGGGACTCAATTCGCCCAAGAGGTCAATGCCATGAATGCGACGCTGGAGATTTTCCACGATTTCTTTTATCTTGCCAATAATATCCGGCGTGGCAAGATTGAGCGAACGGCTTGTTTCGAGGTGTATCTGTTCGATTTTGCTCAGAATCTGCACTGCCCGATCGATTTCGTGCTGTCGCGCAGCCTCGGCCATCTCGAAAAGCAAATTCGTTATCCCGGCCATTGCCGAAACGACTACAACGCGCTTTCTCCCTTGGCGGGATTGAATGATTCGCGCAACTTCGCGAATGCGATCAGCATTTCCTACCGACGTACCGCCGAATTTCATCACGAGCGCAGTCATTCTGCGACTCCCTTCAGAATGCCCATGGCCAAAGCCATTTCGGCGTTGAGCACCGATGCGCCTGCCGCCCCTCGTTCGGTGTTGTGCCCGAGCGAGATGAATTTGAAATCAAGAATCGGGCATGTGCGAAGCCTTCCCACGCTGATGCGCATGCCGCTGTCTTCTTCGACATCTTTGCGCGCTTGCGGCCTGTCTTCCGCTTCGAAGAGCATGAGAAATTTCTCGGGAGCGCTCGGAAGCGAATACGGCGCGGTTTTTGGCTCGAACAGGGTGAATGCCTCGGCTACCTCATCGATCGTCGCCTTTGTTGAAAGTCTGACGGAAATAGAGAGCGTATGCCCATCGACGACGGGAACACGCGTACACGTCGCAGAGACAACGAACGGAGCTGGTGTTATTGCCAAGCCGCCTGCTTCTGCAGTCAAGGTGCCTAGAATTTTATTGGATTCCGATTCGACCTTTGGTTCCTCATTCCGGATAAAGGGAATGACATTACCGACAATATCGAGGGCTGGCACGCCGGGGTAGCCTGCACCGCTTATCGCCTGCATGCTCGTTACCATCACCGCATCGATTCCGAAACGCGATTGAAGCGCAGCAAGTGGAGCAGCAAGCATGACCGTCGTGCAATTCGGATTGGTGACTATGGCGCCTTTCCATCCGCGCTTTGCTCTCTGATTTTCCAGAATGCCGAAATGCTCGGGGTTGAGCTCAGGGATCAAGAGCGGCACATCCTCATCCATGCGAAATGCGCTTGCGTTTGAAAAGACATAGGCCCCTTGCGCTGCAAACAGCGGCTCGATATCGCGGGCAGGTCCTGCATCGAGCGCGGAAAACACAATTGGAGAAAATGCTGCTTCAGGAGAACAGGGCATCACAAGCATGTCGCCGCATCCTGCATAGGGAAGCCCCGGTAAATGCCATTGGCATGCCTCGGAATATTTTTTGCCCGCTGAGCGGTCACTCGCTGCAAGAAATGCAGGATAGAACCAGGGATGTTCCGCAATTCTGCGGAGAAAGCGCTGGCCTACAACGCCAGTCGCACCAAGAATGGTTACGGGAATTTTCTTTTTCGGGGAAAAGACTGGGTGGTGCTGAATGTTTGCCATGGTACCTCCATATATGCCGAAGGAGGTCCACGATAGCCTTCCATTGAAAAGGAATGCCGGCTGAACGGATGATACAACCCGATCCAGGGGAATTCATTCCCTGCTGTATCCGCTCGGCTGCACACGAAAGGCATACGTCAGGCGCTCCGCAGGACGATGTGTTCCTGCGACAGCCGTCGGGTATTAGCCCGAACGTCCAAGAACAGCTCCAAGAGAAAGACACTGTTCCTTCGGCGATCCTCCCCTTTCCGGCACTTTCACAGGCTCTCTTTGCCTCCGGCCCGTACTGATGGGAATCGCTCCTCCATCGGTATGTTGACCCTATCATAGCGCTTCACTTTTGCGCAAGGGGTTATTTGTATATTTATATAATAAGAACTTGCCTTTTTCCAATCTCTGGGCTGCCGGAGCTTGAACCCATCTGTAAAATCCAGTATTCCTATGCTCAGATGGAAACAGAAGCACAACTTGCCATATCGAACGCGATGAACTCTTTTTCGCGCGCTCTTTTGCGTTCAGACGAGCCGGGCATTGCAATTGGCGAGTACCTGAATGAGGTATCGCAAATTCTGCACCCCCTGTCGTATGCGGCGTGCGGCAGATCAGCGCTTCAGGAGCCTCTGCGCTGTATTGTGCTTGGCGGCAATGAGCAGCTATATAAAAAGAATATTTCCATAGGGGATGAGGTCAAGCTCGGCACCGCTCCTTGCGGTTTTGCGCTCGAAGCGGATGAATGTGTCCAAAAAAGAATCCGCGAAGGGATTGTGATCGAGGCGCCGGCAAAACAGAATGGCTCAATTGCCTTCGTGCTCAGCATGATGTTCAGTGCCGATACTGCGCCAGACCTTCTTTTACCCGCAAACCAGGCACTGCGCGCTGCAGCCCAGCTCGTGGAAGAATATCTTTCCATGCGTGCCCGCCTTGCCGAAGAGCTCGAACGCGACAGCGGCCACAAAATGGGGTCTGACCCCATTTTGAGCTGGTATGGCATTGTGGGAAACTCGGATGTCATGCGCGAGGTATTCACCATGGTCGAGCAGGTTGCGGACACCGATGCGAGCGTGCTCCTTCTGGGGGAAAGCGGAACGGGCAAAGAGCTTGTCGCTCGTGCGATTCATCAAAAGAGCTCGCGGGCGAACAAGCCATTTGTGGCTGTGAATTGCGCAGCCTTGCCGGAATCGGTCATCGAAAGCGAGCTGTTTGGACATGAAAAAGGCGCTTTTACCGGAGCCTTCGAACAGCGGAAAGGGCGCTTCGAACAGGCGAATGGTGGTACTCTCTTTTTGGACGAAATCGGTGAGCTCTCGCCTGGTTTGCAGGTAAAGCTGCTGCGATTTCTGCAGGATCATCGATTCGAGCGCGTCGGCGGCAATACGAGCATCGAAGCGAATGTACGGGTCATCGCCGCAACAAACAGAAATCTTCAGGAATTAGTCGACCAGGGCAATTTCAGGCCCGATCTGTACTATCGGCTCAATGTATTTCCGATCAACATCCCGCCACTCAGAGAGCGCGGTGCCGACATTCTCCTTCTCGCCGACCATTTCGTAGCCAAATTCAACAGGGAAAATACCAAAAAAATACAGCGCATATCGACCCCTGCGCTCGACCTTCTCATGATCTACCATTGGCCGGGCAATGTGCGCGAGCTCGAAAACTGCATTCTGCGCGCTGCCATTCTGTCCACCGATGGCGTAATCCATGCGTATCACCTGCCACCAAGCCTGCAATCGGCCGCTTCTACGGGGACAGAGCCCTCGACCGGCCTCGACGCCGCTATCGCTCGCCTCGAAAAAGAACTCATTATAGAAGCGCTCAAGCTCGAAAATGGCAATGTGGCAGCAGCTGCGCGCAGGCTTGGCGCAACAGAGCGGAGGGTGCGCTACGCAATGCAGCGCTACAGAATCGACGCAAGGCGATTTAAGACAAAATTGTAAGATTAAGAATGAAAATGACAAATTTGTAGCAAAATCCTCGCTTCGATTAGGTGCTTCCAACCTTGTTCCAGAAAGGCATCTTCATTCTTTTTTCATGCTGAGCGAATTTAATGTATTTTAAAATATATAACTATCCACAATGGCGCATGCGCCGGCACTCAAAACCCTGCAGCACCCGATAATTTGGCATAATTCTTGCTATAACCATAGCAACTCATCCCGAAGTATTTTAATGGAGGAACTTGTATGAATGATGCCTCGTCGATGTTTTCTCTGTCTGAGCATTTCGGCAGCCGCTGTTTTTCGAACGATGTCATGCGCGAGCGGCTGCCCCGTTCCGCGTTCGAAGCTATCCTTGAAATTCAGGCAGGAAAGCGCGAGCTCACCCTGGATATCGCAGAAATCGTCGCCGCTGCGATGAAAGAGTGGGCATCCGATTTGGGAGCTACCCATTATACCCACTGGTTTCATCCACTCTCTGGCCTCACCGCCGAAAAGCACGAATCATTCGTATCGCCACAGCCCAATGGCGGCATGCTCATGGAGTTTTCGGGCAAAGAGCTGGTAAAAGGCGAGCCCGATGCCTCGAGCTTTGCTTCTGGGGGCCTTCGAGCCACCTTCGAAGCGCGCGGCTATACCGCCTGGGACGTCACAAGCCCCGCATTTCTGAAGCGCAATGCCGACCGCTACGTCCTCTGCATTCCCACCGCCTTTGTGTCCTACGCAGGGCACGCGCTCGACAAGAAGGTGCCCCTCCTGCGGTCGATGGAGGCAATCAATCGGGCAGGTCTGCGCCTGCTTCGACTGCTCGGCGACACCGAAAGTGAGCGCATTATCACCTATGCAGGTCCGGAGCAGGAATATTTCCTCGTCAATGCCGAACTGTACAGAAAACGCCCGGACCTCTTGCTCTGCGGACGCACCGTGCTTGGAACCATGGCGGCGAAAGGCCAGGAACTCGAAGATCACTATTACGGCGCAATCGAAGAAAAAGCCGCCGCCTTTATGAATGAGCTCAACAGCGAGCTCTGGGCCATGGGCATTTCCGCCAAAACCCAGCACAACGAGGTAGCGCCAAATCAATTCGAAATCGCGTGTATTTACTCGCAGGCAAATATCGCAGCAGATGCAAACCAGCTCGTTATGGAGACTATCCGCAAGGTGGCCGAGCACCATGGAATGGCGGCACTGCTCCATGAAAAACCCTTTGCGGGAATCAATGGCTCTGGGAAACACATCAACTGGTCAATCGGCACCGATAAGGGTGCAAATCTTCTCGACCCAGGCGAAGCGGCAACTGCCCCGAATGAACAAGAGGCTGCATACAAGTTCATGCGCTTCGTACTGTTTTCACTGGCAGTCATCGAAGCGGTCGACCGGCGTGCCGGCCTTCTCAGAGCATCAACTGCAACTGCAGGCAACGATCGCCGCCTCGGCGGCCACGAAGCACCGCCTGCAATTCTCTCAGTGTATCTCGGAGAACCCTTGCACGATCTTTTCGATTCACTCGAAACGCAGAACGGCACCCAGAAAATCGAAAATGCCTTCCTTGAATTGGGTATTCGCAGTCTGCCCAAACTCCCCAAAGATTTCTCCGACAGAAACCGGACGAGCCCCTTTGCGTTCACTGGCAACAAGTTCGAGTTCCGTATGGTCGGCTCGTCACAGTCTGTAGCGACGCCACTTACCATGCTCAATGCCGCTGTCGCCGAAGCCATCGAACATATTGCCTTCGATGTCGAACAGGAGCTGTCCAAAGGCGCATCCATGCTCGATGCTGCCAGGCTTGCTGCGCGAAAATCATGGCAGGAGCATCGGCGCGTCGTTTTCAACGGAAATGGCTATTCCGCTGAATGGACACGAGAAGCCGAAAAACGCGGCCTGCCCATGTTCCGGTCAGCGGTAGATGCGATTCAGGAACTCACCAAGGCAGACAATGTCAAAATGCTTACAAGCCTCGGCATTTTTCTTACGGAGGAGACTGAGGCACGCCAGGTTGTGTACCTCGAACGATACTCAAAGCAGATAAAAATCGAAGCGGCCATGATGATCGACCTTGTGCGCCGGTCCATCATTCCAGCGGCAAGCGAGGCCGCAAGCCGTTATGGCGCCGAATGCACGAATATTGCAAGCATCGGCGCACCTTCTGTCATCCAGGAAACTCTTGCAAAGCGAATCGCCCAGCTCACAGGCAAAGCCGCAGAAGCGCTCGACCGCCTCGAAAAAACACTCAATGATGCTTCGCATATCGAGGATGAGCTGGAGCGGGCCAAAGCGTTCCGGGACTTGGTAGTCCCCCGCACGGACGACGTACGCGAAATCTGTGACGAGCTCGAACGGCTGACCCCCAAAGATATTTGGCCTTTGCCGACCTACGGAGAACTTTTATTTACGTTATAAGAAGTTGCGCGGCGCGCCGAGCGCCGCGTGTGCGAATTGCACCAGGTTCTGCATTTTTTTCGACGCGCTCGATTGCGATATCTTTCCAGTCCTTGTAAACACCTCGCGCGGTATCTAGTCGGCGCGCCGCGCCTTGTCTGTTGCTCCTCCTTCGATGTCTTGATACCATAGTTGCACATGAAGTTTCTCAGGAATCTTGTCCCGTGGATTTTCGTCGTGGCGATTATCCTTGCCGCCCTGTATCTTCCTGATCTTGGACCTGAAAATTACAAGGACTTCGATTCTTTTTTCGCAAACGAAAGGATACGCCAAGGAATAGCCGGATATGAAGTAGCCATTATCAAAGATGGAGAAATCGCCTTCAACAAAGCCTATGGATTCGATGGCGAGCGCAAAACCCTCGAACGTGCAACTCCACTCTACTTGGGACCGGCTTCCGAAATCCTTACAGGTACACTCCTGTGTCAGCTGGTAAATCAGAAAAAAATCACTCTCGATGCCCCAATCGCACAATTCATTCCCGAACTTGCATCGCTCAAGGCACGCAGAGCCGGCTCGGCTTCGCTCGATATGCCGCTCACCCTTCGCCAGCTCGCTGCACACCGTGTCGCGTTTCCCGAAAAAGACCTGGCTGCATTTGACCCCGGCACGACAGGTCTTGAAGCTGGTTTGCCAGATGCAGAGCTTTTTCTGAAATCGCATTTCCCTACAGAAAAGTATACCCGCAGTCGTCTGTCGTACCGCATCGTGGGAGCCATACTCGAAAAAGCAACTGGAAAATCATATTCCAATCTTCTCGAATCGATGATTACGATTCCATTGGAGATGTACTTGACGACAGCCAAACCATCTTCGATTACGCAGATAGCAGTCGGCTCTGGTTCATTCTTCGGACTTTCGTTTCCATACCGCGAAAAAGTGCCAATCGATGCAGCCGCATCGGATGGCATCGTCACGACCAGTGCGGATATTGCCAAATTTCTCAAATTTGTCGTATCGCCGCAGCGTGGCCAGGCCATACCTGGCTTGTCTTCCTCGCAGACGCCTCAGTTGTATCAGCCTCTCTACAAAGATGGAGACACTGGATTCGGCTGGCGCATTCTCGAAAGCAAGGGTGAACGTTTTATTTTCCAGGGCGGTTCCATTCGCGGCTATGCTTCGCGCATTGTTATCTATCCTGAACGCAATGCGGCCATCGTCATCCTTTCGCCCCAGAGCGGCATCCTCATCTCGAATTTCATTCTGCCAATGCTTGTCACTTCGGCTGAGCAGATTCTATTCAATGGAGAAAGCAGAAGGCCATTCCCGTCGTGGCGTGCTGAACTGGTGGCGGGCTTTGTATTCCTCATTTATTTGCTGAGCATTATCCTTCAGACGCTGTCTTCATATTCTTGGGCGCGCGACCTCCTCAAATACAGAGAATCCAGCATTTCCCAGCTCTACGCGCGCTTTGCCTTTGTTCGAACAATTGGAGGACTTTTGCTTCGCGTACTTGCGGTTGTGCTTGCCCCATTCGCTGCAGGCTACCTGGCAGGAAGAGCGATTTCGTATCAAGAGCTGATCGCGTTCGAACCCGGGATCGCTTCGGTGCTCATGACTGCAATGCTCTTTGGAGCGATTCGAAATATGAGCAGAATCATACTCTACATGAGACTGCGGCGGGCGTAAGGGCGGCTGTGGCCTGTGCTTCATCCGCCTCGCTGCCCTCGCCCGCTGTGGATAGCCGCAGTGGATAGCTGCTGTGTATGGCGGCCATTGTGTATGGCCGCTGTATATTCTACTGCGCCTCGCCCAGATATGCCTTGCGCACGCGGTCATCCGAAAGCAATTCGCGCCCCTTGCCCTGCAGCGTAATCCGGCCGGTTTCAAGCACATAGCCGTAGTCGGCGATTTCGAGGGCTGCTTTTGCGTTCTGTTCGACGAGAAGAACCGTTGTGCCTTCCGCGTTGATCTGCCGAATGATTTCGAAAATCATCTTGACAATGAGCGGGGCAAGGCCCAGCGATGGCTCATCCATCATGAGCAGTTTTGGCCGGGACATAAGCCCTCTGCCGACTGCAAGCATCTGTTGTTCGCCGCCCGAGAGTGTGCCGCCTTTCTGAAGCCGCCTTTCCTTGAGCCTCGGAAAGAGATCATAGATATGATCAAGGTCTTTGAGTACACCTTCTTTGTCATTGCGGGCATAGGCCCCCAGCAGCAAATTTTCCTCGACTGTGAGATTCGGGAAAATGCGGCGGCCCTCGGGCACCAGCACGATTCCCATCTGCACAATTTCCTGGGTCTGCCTGCCCGATATGACGCTGTCCCGCAAAAGCACTTTGCCGCCCGTCGGCTTTACAAGCCCAACAATCGTCCGCAAGGTTGTGCTTTTGCCCGCACCGTTCGCTCCGATCAGCGTGACAATCTTGCCTTCGGGAACAGAGAGATCGATTCCCTGGAGCGCATGGATTCCGCCGTAATGTACCGAAAGATTCTGTATTTCCAGCATCAATCCACCCCCAGATATGCTTCGATGACCTTCGGGTTTTTCTGGATGGAAGCAGGATCGCCATGCGCAATCGTCACGCCGTAATCCAGAACGTACATGTGTTCGCACACACCCATGACTACCTGCATGTGGTGTTCGATAAGGAAAATCGTCAGGTCGAACTCATCGCGGATCTTCCGGATAAAATCCATGAGCTCGCGCGATTCCTGAGGATTCATGCCTGCTGCTGGCTCATCGAGCAAAAGAACTTTTGGTTTTGTTGCGAGAGCGCGCACAATTTCGAGTCTGCGCTGCTGGCCGTATGGGAGGCTTGTGCCTTTTTCGTACGCAAGGTGCACAAGGCCCACTTTCTCGAGCAATTCCATCGAAAAGCGCCTCGCCTCCGATTCGCGGCTGCGATACCCCGGAAGGTGGAGTGTTGCGCCGAACAACCCTGTATTGATGCTCATATGGCAGGCAACAAGCACATTTTCCAGAACAGACATTTCCTTGAACAGTCGTATATTCTGGAAGGTGCGGGCGATGCCGAGCGCTGTGATGCTGTGAGGTTTGAGCCCTGTGATGTCCCGTCCCTTGAAGAGAACCTTGCCTTCTGTCGGGTAGTACATTCCTGTTATAACATTGAAGGCTGTCGTTTTGCCTGCGCCGTTCGGGCCGATAAGCCCGACAATTTCGTTCTTGCGGATTTCGAGATTGAAATCCGATACCGCGGTAAGGCCGCCAAATTTCATGGTCAGGTGCGATGTACTCAGCATGAGGTCGGACGTTTTTTCAGACATCATCGCCTCCCTTCCGGCCTTTTTTCACAAAGAGCCCCTGCAGCATGTCCCAGCTGAATTCCTTGTTGCCCATGAGGCCTCGCTGGCGATAGATGACCATCACCATCAGCAAAATCGAGAAAACGACCATACGAAGGCCCGGCAATCCTTCTGTCTTGAAAAAAATGAGATTCATAGGCTCATCGAGGAATCGGAGTGCCTCCATCAGAATGGTCACCACGATTGCAGAGATCACCGATCCCGAAATCGATCCAATGCCGCCAAGCACAACAATGAGCAAAATGTTGAATGTCAGCATAAATGTAAACATTTTCGGGTCAATGGTCGTAATCATGTGGCCGAGCAGTGCGCCGCCGACGCCAGCCAGAAAGCTCGATACGGTAAACGATGTTACTTTGACGCGAAATACATTGATGCCCATCGCTTCGGCAGCCAGTTCATCATCCCTGACGGCTTTCATTGCCCGACCATAGCTCGAGCGCATCAACAGCACCATAAACAGAGTGACGAGCCCTGCCGTAATCCACACCGAGAAAGTTGTCGAATAACGCGGCAAGCCCTTGAGCCCCTGCGCCCCATTCGTAATAGCCTGCGCATTGGTAATCAGGACGCGGATAATCTCGCCAAAGCCAAGCGTGGCTATCGCCAGATAATCATCCCGCAGACGCAGGACCGGCGCTCCGATTAAAAATCCCACAAACGCACTCACCAGCCCTGCAATCAAAATTGCAGGTAAGAACGGAATCGTAATATTATGAAGCCATGGCACGATGGGAGTAAGGAAATAATTCATGTCCTTGAGCTCTGGTGTCATAGTGAGAAGCGCGCACACATATGCACCCACTGCCATGAATCCTGCATGCCCCAGCGAAAAAAGCCCTGTAAAGCCGTTCAGCAGGTTGAGCGAGAGCGCAAGCACGATGTATATCGCGCACAAATTGAATACCCGCAGGGTAAATGCATCAAAAAAACTGTTCGCGATAATGGCCAGCGCGGCAAAGGCAGCAAGCGCGATGATTGTAAGCATCCTTTTTCGGGTAAGCACAAAAGGTTGTTTTCCAGTTGCAGCGTTCATGATCACACCTTCTCGGCCTGGCGCTTGCCCAATAGGCCTGTCGGCTTCACGAGCAGCACCACAATCAGCAAGATAAACGCGAATGCGTCGCGATATCCCGAAAGCGTCGGCAAAAATGCGACAATCATGATTTCGATGATGCCGAGCAGAAAACCGCCCATCACGGCGCCTCCGATGCTTCCGATACCGCCGATGACAGCGGCGATGAAGCACTTGAGGCCTGGCATCACACCCATGAGCGGGTTCAGCTGTGGATACTTGAATGACCACATGATGCCGCCGAATGCGGCAAGCAGAGACCCAATGCCGAATGTAAATGAAACGACTTTATTGACATCGACCGCCATGAGGCGGGCAGCCTCGATATCGGTCGAAACGGCGCGCATGGCCATACCGGTTTTCGTTTTATTCACGATCCAGACGAGCACACCCAGAAGGGCAAACGTAAAGAGCGGGATAATCAAGCTGATAGTGATCATCGAAACCGATCCAAAATGAATGACTTTCGAAAGAACATCCGGAACCGGCACACCCTTCGGTCTGCCGCCGAATATCAGCACCGCCAGACTCTCGAGCAGGAACGATGCGCCGATTGCGCTGATCATAATCGAAATGCGCGGCGAATCACGGAGCGGCTTGTATGCCACGCGCTCAAGACCGATTCCGAACAGAGCCGTAAATACAATCGACACAAGCAGGGCGGCCCACCACGGCAGGGATACCAGCGTTATGCCGTAAAAGGCCACATACGCTCCAAGCATGAATACATCGCCATGCGCAAAATTGATGAGCCGAAGGATGCCGTACACCATCGTATAGCCAATCGCGATCAGCGCATACAGGCTTCCGAGCGACAGCGCATTGACAATGTGTTGAAATAATAATGAAAGTGTCATGCTTCCTCGTAACTATGAAAAGAAGGAGCGGTTGTCTTCGGGCATTTGTTCGAGGACGCTCCGCTCCCTGAAAAGACCTTCATAAAGTGCGCGGGCAGTATGAACCAACTGCGCCGCGCATCCCTAAGCTCCCTGTGCGACAGCTCAATACGGCTGGACAGTCGCCATATAGGTAAACTTGCCGTCCTTGATTGTCTTGATGACTGCGCTCTTCACCGCATCGCCATCCTCGTTGAGGGTGATCATGCCGGTAGCGCCGGGGAAATCCTTGGTCGCTGCAATAGCCGCACGGACTTTCTCTTTATCGAGGCTGCCAGCGCGCTGGATTGCATCGCGGGCCACGAGATAGCCATCGAAGCCAAGTGCGGTGACCGCTGCGGGCTCTTTATTGTATTTCTTGCGATATGCGTCGAGGAATACTTTGGATGTATCAGTAATGGGCGTTTCTGTCGCAAAGAATGTCGAGAATACCACACCCTCGACCGCCTGCTTGCCGACATCGATGAACTCGGGGGTTTCCCATGTATCGCCGCCAAGGAATTGCGTTTTGATGCCAAGCTCCCTAGCCTGCTTGATGATGAGCGCGCTCTCGGTGTAGTTGCCGGGTGCAAAGATAACGTCGGGCTTGAATTTCTTGACTTCGGTGAGCTGTGCGGAAAAGTCCGTGTCGCCGGTGTTGTAGTTGAGCTCGGCGAGAATGGCGTTCTGATCGCCAGTGAGCTGTTTGAAGCTGTCAGCAAAGAATTTTGCCAGACCGACCGAATAGTCGTTGGATACTTCGCGGATTATGACCGCTTTTTTGGCATTGAGATTCTTGAAAGCATAGTTGGCCATAACCGTACCCTGGAAGGGGTCGATAAAACAGACGCGGAAATAGTACTCGTTACCCTTGGTGACGAGCGGGTTGGTGCACGAAAGGCCGATTGCGGAAACCTTCGCGTTTTTGACGATGGGGCCTGCTGCCATGGAGAGCGATGAACCCCAGGAGCCAAGCACTACATTGACCTTATCCTTGTCGACAAGGCGCTGTGCGGCATTGGCCGCTTCGACCTTGTCCGATTTGTTGTCGGCGATTACGAGCTCAATTTTGTATTCTTTGTCGCCGACCTTGACGGTAGGATACATTTCGTTGGCGAGTTTGATCCCCTCGACCTCGAGTGCGCCGCCGCCGGCATTCGCACCGGTCAGGGGTTCGAATACGCCGAATTTAACGGTTTTTGGAGCTGCTGGGCCGCACGCTGCGATGAGCGCGGCAATTCCCACTACGAGCACCATCCATCCTACTGCTTTTTTCATGAGTACCTCCTGTATGTGTCCGTTTCAAATATTGATAGGACCTTTCAAATGGTAGAATGGAACCTGCGATATGTCAAATATTTTTTTACGATTTAGCCGATTTTTTGGATAAAAATTGAAGTAGTAGGTGCCAATCTCGAGAAAGCATACCCCGCTTCAAAGGTATGCCACGAGTTGCACATGATGCAGACGCGTGATTTAATTGAGGGCTGTTGGAAAAAGCGGGTGGGCAGCAAGGCATACATCGCCGCTCTGCACCATCTCTTGTTGCGCAGATTGAGCTGCGCAGATTGAATCGAAGGAGATACGCACATGGAACGCTATGATGTCGTGATTGTCGGAACCGGGCCTGCGGGCTTGGGTGCCGCATTCGAACTGCTCGGCAGAAAGCCATCATTGCGGATCCTTCTTTTGGACAAATTGCAAGTCTCGTCTGGCGGACTCCGCAACGACTGCAAGATGAATTTCACCTGGCCAATTGGCTTTCCGCTCGAGTGCTGGGACGAAGCGACAGGCACATATTACCTCAAGCGTGTCGAAGCATTTCTCGAACCGCGCATTATGGAGAAACGCAATATCGACGTGTATGCCCGAAGAGCAGAAAAAATTGGCGTCAAGCTTATCGATGTACGGCAATCGCACCTTGGTACTGATGGGGGGCTGGAACTCATCAAGGCCTTGATTGCCCGACTTACCGCGCTCGGTGCTGAAATCAGCCTGGGAGAGGAGATGCTCAGTGTGGACCAGGCGACGAGGACAGTGCAGACCGACAAACGCGTAGTGCAATACCGCTCTCTCTTGGTTGCGCCGGGCCGCGGCGGGTTTGCATTTCTTCAACAATTGATGGAGCACCTGGGTGTCGAGTACCGCGACAATGTCGTCGATATCGGTATCCGTGTCGAAACCCGCGAGGAGCATTACCCCATCGTTCGGGATTACTACGACCCAAAATTTCTTTTCCCCAAGAAGACGCGTACATTCTGTACTAATTCGCGTTCTGCCCATGTGGTCCAGGAAAAATATGGCGATGAAAAAAGTGGCTATTGGTATTCGGTAAACGGGCATGCATGGTCGGAACAGAAAGCCGCAAATGGGCTTGTCAATTTTGCCATCCTCAAAACCGTTACACTGACTCAGCCGCTTGCATCCGGTCAGGAATATGCCCAGATGCTCGGCAGGCTTGCAGCACTCCTCGGAGGCGGAAGACCCATTATGCAGCGAATTGGCGATTTCAGGCTTGGCAAGCGGTCTTTTGCCAATGAATTCACTGGAGACCTGTATGATTTCAAGCCGACCCTTCCTTCCTGCACGCCTGGCGACATCAGCTTGTGTATCCCGGCAAAAACCATGCGCGCCATCTGGAATGCAATGAAACTGCTCGATACGGTCGTACCGGGGGTCATGCATCCTTCGACCATTATGTACTATCCGGAAATCAAGCTCTATGCAAATCGCCCGGTGTTCATCGATGAATATTTCCAGGTGGTGCCGGGAATTTTCTTTGCTGGCGACGGAGCAGGCACGAGCCGCGGGATTACCGCTGCCTGGGCGTCGGGATTGCGGGCTGCGGATGGCATGCTGAAAGAATTCGATTTCTAGAATACTGAAAAATCCAAGCCTGCAGGCCTGCACCGGCTCTCCAATCTATAATCCTCCGATTCATCCGATACGCCTCATGTTGAGCACTTCTTGTGCTTGCTTTTCTGCCTTTATGCTTGAATTGTAACAAATGTGACAGCAATGTCCGATTTTCTTCCTGTATATTGAAGCTTGTGAAGAATAAACGAGGAGACTGAATATGAGCGAATATTTCATGATTGATAACGACAAGCAGCAAAAACTGCAAAATATTATCCTGAAACTGCATCAGGGTGCGTCGGTTGCAGAAGTAAAAAAGGAGTTTGCAACCCTTATTCAGGGAGTGAGCGCTGCCGAAGTCGCGCAGATGGAGCAAGCGCTCATCGATAATGGCATGCCGGTGGAAGAGATACAGCATCTCTGCGAAGTCCATGTCGAAGTTTTTAAAGCATCGCTCGACAAAGAGAAAATCTCGAGCAAGGTGCCTGGCCATCCCGTTCAGACCATGCTCGAGGAGAACAATGCTGCGCGAGTTCGGCTCCGTGCGCTGAAAAAGGCTGTCCTTGCATGGCGCTTCGGGCTTGGGCAGAAAGAAAAGGTGCTTGCAGCGCTCGATGATATGTCCAAAATTATCGTGCATTATACGCGCAAAGAAAATCAGCTTTTCCCGTATCTTGAAAAGAAAGAATTTACCGGCCCCTCACGCGTCATGTGGGGAAAGCATGACGAAATCCGCGCACTTTTCAAGGAAGCACGCAGGAAAGTCGAGCAGAACGATCCATCTGCGATCGGCAGTCTTCACCCGCTTGCAGGCAAAATACGGCGCATGATATTCATGGAAGAACACATTCTGATTCCCGAAGCCGTCCGGCGTCTGAGCGATGAAGAATGGGCGCATATCCGCATGGGCGAAGACGCAATTGGCTTTGCCTGGATACGGCCGGGAGCGGTGTACGACCCCTACCTTGTAATAGCGGGGGCCGTCAGCGCAAAGCCTCAGCCGGCGGTTGCTTCTCCAGCGGGCAGGGCTGAACCTGCAAGCGCCACGTACCAAGCTGCCGGCCCTGAACCTGCAAGCGCCACGCGAAATGCTGCTAGGTCTGAACTGGCTGCCGGCGCTGGGGCCTCTGGTGCTGAACTTGTGCCTGGCGCAGCTGCCGCTGGTGCTGAACTTGTGCCTGGCGCAGCTGCCGCTGGTGCTGTACCTCAGCCCTCCCCTATCCTATCGAGCGACCTCGTCGAGCTGGCCACAGGCAAAGTGCCTGCCGCTTTGCTCTCTGCAGCCCTTACTGCGATGCCGGTGGACATCAGCATTGTGGATGCCAAGGATACAGTCGTCTATTATTCGGACTCACCGGATCGCATTTTCCCGCGGAGCCCAGCAGTTATCGGCCGGGCTGTTCAAAACTGTCATCCCCAAAAATCTGTAGCAACCGTCAACCGCATTCTCGATGCATTCCGAAAGAAAGAAAAAACCAGAGCCCGTTTCTGGCTCGAGATGGGCGGCCGCTTCATCCTTATCGAATATCGTGCGCTCTATGATGCAGTTGGCGACTATATCGGTACGCTGGAATTCAGCCAGGACCTGACTGAACTCCGTGCACTCCAAGGCCAGCACCGCCTTCTGGACTGGCAGTGAGACTAGTTACGCCATGGAATCGCGTCGCCACGATTTTTTTAGAACAAAAACGGCAGCACTTTATCAGGATTTTTGCCGAAACACGTGAGCTCATCGATATCCCTCACGCTCGGTCCATGCAAAAGCGCAAACAGCGTGCGCTCGATCCCAAGCCCGCCTCCGAATGTCTCGGGAAACAGCCCTGTTCCCTTTTCGTCATGCATGCGGGCAACAGTAAGGAAGGGCCCGTACCCGTCGAGCGCAGCCATATTCAAAAGATTGCCATGATCATCGAACTGCGGCTCTTCCCGCAGGATACCATTGTCCACCAGACGAGCGACAATTGCTTCATATACCCATTCGCGTAAGCCCCCCGAGAGCACTTCGTACGCGCGCCCAAGACTGCCGTCTTGATACAGCGGCGCAGCGCACAAATCGTAGTTGAAAATCTGCCGCGAAGTGATGCTCGCTTTTGGCGGCCTTTTCCCGTCTCTGGACAAATAGGGATACACGAGGTCATAGTTTTCACGCAAAAGCCCGAGCACCCAGAAGAACTGTACGCCAGCCTTCTGCCCAAGGCGCTCTTCGAGCGATTGCGCATCATGATCCTCTTCTTCATCTTTAAAAAAGCGGGGAAAAGGTTTCTGCGGCACTGCAAGTGCAAGGCCCAGTGCGTGCAGGCTTTCGGGCGCAAATGCAAGTATTTTCTTTACTGCATATATAATGAGATCCTCAAAAAAATCCAGCGCCCTATCGCGCTCCTGCTCAAGCGCTGCCTTCGTCGACTCTGGATGATCATAGTAATCTTCCGGCGTGAGCCTTCGCGATCGCTTGAGCTCGATATCCATCTGGGAAAAATCGATAAGGTATTTGTGCCGGGCAGTCTCAGAAGGCAATTCGAGGCGGATATTGGGTGAATCGATATAAACGCCAGTCACAAAGGGGTTCATGCACGCAAGCATTTTCGAATAGATCATCGAGTGTGTGGTGCGGTACGGCGTGTTCTGAAACAGAATGACTGGTACATGTTCGACATTATGACAGAGCGGATCGGTGACTGGCGATAATGATACCCTGTCAATGTTGAGGATATTTCGGGAAACAAGGAATTCCTGGAGGCCGAGCACGAGGGCGGTCCGTATCTTGAGCGCATGCGCAAGCGCTTCGCCCGTCCATTTGCGAACATGAGATTCGCGCACAAAATCGGTGAAGGAAATTCCAGAACTAGCAAGCTTTTTCTGGAAACCATCCAACGAAGACCCAATAGAAAGGCTGGCCGAATCAGCCGAATCAAATGCTTTCATGATATGCTCCCACGTGGAGGAATCTCTCGAATGCCGGCAACGCGAGAGCAACGCTGCTCGCTGGATGCCGGTTCATCGAATCCGATTCACATTACCACTGGGGAGGCAGATTCTTGCTGTCATCCCCTTCACCTCCGTATTTTTTTGAGCGCGCCGCCTGCAAGGTACCATCCACGCGCCGCACCATCAGCTATGCTGCCAGTGCAGCGCTACCCATGCTGCGCACGCACAAATAAAAAAGCCGGCCCCAAACGGGACCGGCCTTGTATTTCCGCGCCGTATGCGCTTATACCTTCGGCTTTGGCCCCGCGTCTGGAGCGGCGTTATTATTGAGGAGATTGCCATTATTGCCGAAAAATATTCGCGCCATGAATATTTTTTACAGCAAATGCATAAATATGTCAAGTGGTGCTCATCTGGGCGGTATTGACGAATAGATATTTTTTGTCCATAGTCCGCCCTATGGAGAGCATGAACGACAGGCTTACGAAAGCGATTATGGCATGTCTTTTCGCGGCATTGATTTCTATCGGCGCATATATCGCAATTCCGATTCCAGGTACGCCGGTTCCAATCGTATTGCAGAATATGTTCATTATTTTGGCAGCCTTTATCCTTGGCCCATGGTGGGGGCTCGCGGCAGTTGTCTTTTATCTTCTGCTCGGCGCAGTGGGTATGCCCGTTTTTTCGGGAGGAACAGGAGGGCTCGTCAAGTTTGCAGGCCCGACCGGCGGCTATCTTGTCGGATATATTCCTGCAGTCGTCGTTATGGGCTTTCTTTCGAAACTTGGCAGGATGCGCTGGTATTTCAATATAGTGGCAGGAATTGCCGGAATGGCAATTGTGTATTTTTTCGGTGTGGCCAGGCTGAAAGCAGTGCTACATGTTGATTGGACAAAGGCGCTTGCCACCGGCCTTATTCCCTTCATACCAGGCGATATTGCAAAAATCGCTGTCGCCGGGATTCTCGCCCCGCCGATTCTCAAAGCCTTGAGCCAGATAGAGCAGCAATCTACCAATGCCTGAACTCTTTCGTGCAGATACCCTGCGGCATGTTTTCTCTGATGGTACCGCAGCCATCGACAACGTTTCGCTTTCGATCGCCGAAGGAGAATTCCTCATAATTGCTGGCAGAAACGGAGCGGGCAAATCGCTTCTTATGCGGCACTTTATCGGCCTTTCGAAGCCTTCCAGTGGAGCAGTGTTCTATCGCGGCCAGCCCGTCCAAACACAGATACCGCTGATACGACGCGAAGTGGGCTATGTCTTCCAGGACACCGAGGCGCAGATTTTCGGTCAGACAGTCGAAGAGGATCTCGCCTTCGGTCCAGCCAATCTTGGCATGAAAGGCCAGGATCTCGAAGATGCAGTCCGGCATGCGCTCAGAGAAGCCCACCTCGAAGGAATGGAAAACCGAAGGCCGAACACGCTTTCCGGCGGAGAACAGCGTCGTCTGGCTATTGCGGGCGTGCTCGCCATGAGCCCGCGCTGCGTAATTCTCGATGAACCATTTGCCAATCTCGATTTTCCTTCTGTACAGGAAATTCTTGCGGTGCTCGAGGTATTGCGCGCCGAAGGCAAGACACTTATTGTGCTCACGCACGAAATCGAAAAAGTGTTTGCCCTTGCCACGCGCCTTGTCATTCTGGATAAGGGGCGCATTGCATTCGATGCGCCGCCTGGCGAGGCTCAGCAATCCGACTTTGGAAACAGCGGGCTGGTTTGTCCGTACCAGGAATGTTATCCATGGCTGATTACACATTGAATCCATTCGCATTCGAAGCTGGCAAAAGCTGGCTGACAGTTTTTCATCCTGTCGCCAAGCTGGCATTGTTGATTGCGGTCGCTTCTGCAGCAATGCGATCTGAACTGGGCTTGCTAGCGGCGCTTTTTCTGATAGCATTCATTGTGCAGTTCAGCATGCCGCGGGCAGGCAGGGGGGCGCTGTATTCGATTTCCGTGCTTATTTTGTTTTCTGCGCTTGTCCGTGGCATTTTCCCCGGCGATGGCAGGATTTTCGATGTTGCCACACTGCCAGAGTCTGCGGTATATGCGCTGAGGCTGCTGACAGTCTATCTGTACTCAAGGCTTTTCTATGCAACGACACGCGTGAGCGAAATCGGCGATTGGATGACGGCTTTTATCCGAACAATGCGCAGAATTGCAGGAGTGGGACAGCGCGACATGAGCGCTCGAAACTCCGAGGTGGTGGTTCGCAGCCCTTCTGCCAAATGTGGCAGCAATATCCGCCAACCCAATATTCTCTCTGACCCTGGCATGCTTTTTTCGATTGTGCTTCTGTTCCTGCCCCGCATATTCGATACCTACCAGCGAATCAAGGAAGCGGGAGAAGTTCGAGCCATCAACCTCTCCAAGCGGAATTTGCACCGCTCTCTCGCAATGCTCGAGCAATTGATCATCGCGAGCATTGTTCAAGCGTGGCGTACCTCAGCTGCGATGGAGATCCGAGCATATTCTCCAGCGAGGACACTGCGCCTGCGGAACTTTGCATGGAAGGACTGGGCTATGACTGGAACAGCCATCGCATTGCTATTCCTCGGCCAATTATAGGATAGTGTCACGAACCTTGCATATGCATTTGAAGTAAAAGTCTCTTTTCTTGCGTCTATAAGGAGAGGAGGCTTTCATGCATCATTTCCATTTCTGTCCAAACCCCGACTGCATCTATCATCAGCACGCTCCCACAGAACGCTGGTTCGTCGCCGCTGGCTT
>Ga0078972_1006194_pt1 | contig 28875 bp, 40 predicted proteins | sample YelNatPaOPGAMG01_FD_67568 | JGI IMG/M metagenome (GOLD analysis project Ga0078972, IMG submission 67568) | Hot spring thermophilic microbial communities from Obsidian Pool, Yellowstone National Park, USA - OP-RAMG-01 (SPADES assembly) (version 2) | ecosystem: Environmental > Aquatic > Thermal... | reverse complement strand
ACTGCCGAGAAGCCCGAAGGAATAGGTGCGCAAGGTTTTTCCGAAGCCGGATACAAGATTAACCTTGAGCATGATGAGAGCTGCAGTATCTGACATGATGATGACCTCAGCTCACCCTGATTCACGATTTTTTGTTCACTCAGACACTTTAACCGATAAGAATCTTTCGTTTTCGATGGGTGTTGAGAAATTTTTGGAGAGGCTTCCGTCGATCAGGCGCAGGCCGTTCATCAGGCTTCTCAGGACATGGTGCGATGGCATGGACATTAACGCGTTTCTGGAGAGATGCAGGCGGGATCAAGAGTTCTTGAACGAGAGCGTTGTAGATCTAGTGGAGAGGCTTAAGATGGAGGGGTTGGCGCCGAAGACGATCACGGGCTTCTATCTCGCGTTTCTGAAGAGGTTTCTCAGGTTCTATGGGCTTAAGCCGGATTGGGACATTATTCGGGCTAGGTGCGAGATCCCTAGGACGCGCGCCCTGAAGGTTGATAGGGCGCCCTCGGTCTCGGAGCTTAGGCGAATGATATTAGCCGCGCCGCCGAGAATCGGCCTCATGATCCACCTCATGGCCGTTACGGGATTGCGGGTTCATGAGCTGTTGAACCTCAAGGTGGAGAATCTCGATTTCACTTGCGACCCGCCGGTTGTGAGAATTGTCTCGGCTAAGACCGGGAAGATCAGGGAGATTCCATTGACCCGGGAGATCGTGGAGAGGATCAGGAAGTATCTTAACGGTAGAAGCGAGGGCCTACTATTCCCGACTAGGGCCGGGAAGCCGATGCTGAAGAACTATCTTGTAACGGCGTTCAAGAGATTGACGCTCAAGCTCGGCATCAACCAGCGCGACCCGAGCGGGAGGGGCTGGATGCTCCACCCATATAGCTTACGGAAATTCTTTAAAACGAGATTAGAAGAGGCGGGCGTGAACAGCCTGATCATCGAGACGTGGATGGGCCACGACCTGAACGTGTCGGGCGCATACTTCAGGCCGTCGCGGAAGATGATCTTGGAGGAGTGGGAGAAGGCCGAGAGGGCTCTAACGATATTCGCGGAGGAGGACGAGGATAAGGCGATTGAGAACGTTAGGCGGATTGAGGAGCTTGAGGCCGAGATCGCCGAGATGAAGAGGGCTCTAAGCCACCTCTTAACTCGACTAAGAGAGTCTCACAATAGGCTAGGCGCCTCATCAGGTCTCTAACAACTTCGCATAGCTCGCACATATCGCCATCATCTTTCGACGCGGAGATAAACGTCAGAGCTAAGGCACCTCGGGCACATCACCAAGCCCGTATGAACCGGCTTGCGCGGAATCCACCTATGCCCGCAAGACAAGCACTCAAGCCAAATTTTCCTCATGGGCTCATGGCCTCCGCCTTGACTTTCCTCGCCTTGATCTCCTGCCGCCACATCCTATTGGCTTCTTTCATGGCCTTGCTAAAACCCGGCATCAGGGGCCACAACTGCCCGAACAGCAAAAAGCCAAGCTGAACCACCGCAAGCGAAGGCTCTAGGCCGAACGGTATTCCCACTCTCATGCCATCCGGCGCGGAGCCCATGATCCCATTATCACTAGCCTCGATATTCTTATTGATTTTCTTCAACTCATCGATAACAGTTCTATCGCCGCGCCAGATCCTCATGGCCCAATCCGCGATCCGCGAAGCTATTAATTCATCCATAATCATCATCCCTCTCTTCTTGAACGAATTTAACTGCGTCAAAGCCGGGCAGGGCCCTAGGCCTAAGCCTGAATGCTATCATCATCCAGACCAGTAGCCTGATCTTCAGCCCCTCCAACGCCATCATTTTCCTCAATCCCATTTCCGAATACCCCGGAGGATGTCTCTGGCGACGTTCTCACAATCCGTAAGGACGGCGTGGCAGTATGGGCAACAAAAATACCAATCCCGGGTTCTAAGGTATCTTCTCTCAACTCCGACGCCCGTGACCCTGAAATCCCTAGCCCACTCCTCCTCCGTTATCATTTCAAGGTGATCCAGCTCCTTCCCGCAATACGGGCATTTCACGGCCACGCCTCCTCACCTTCCATGAGTTTCGCGTAGAGGAAGTAGCAATAATTCGCGAGATCCTTGAGGTCATCAAGAAGTTTTGACTTGTCGCCGTCGGCCTTGAGGAGCGCGTTTATCCTGCCGGCCTTGAGCCTGATTCCCGCGGCCAGCTCCTCCAGGCTCATGAGCCGCCAAGCGTCCTTGTAGGTGTCGTTGCGCGAGCGGAATAGCATGGCGCAGTCGGCGAAGAACTCGCCCGGGCTAATCCTCGGCCTGTTGTTGTTCTCGCTCATACCGTCACCTCCATCTCAAGCTCCTCCATGATGTCGGCGGGGGCTTGGACTCGCGGTAGCTCCGGCTTTTTATCGGCCCTCCTGGGCTTGCGGCGCAATTGCCCGCCGCAGAGCGGGCAGCGTATCAGGATCGCGTTCACCGGCCTAACAGGCTCGAAGGCCACCCTGCAGCGCCCGCAATAGCCCTGATTCTTGGCATAGCCGTCTATTCCGATCCCGCGCCGAACCTTGATTAGCATCGTCTCATCATCGCGGCTAGGGTCGAGGAGCAGGTTTTTCACGGCCGCGCGGATCAGCTCGCTCCGGCTTGGGAAGACGCCTTTCCTTACCATGCTGTCAAGCTCCTCGACGTATTTTTTCGGTAGGTGGGCCACGACTGGCACGAGCTTAGATCTAGCCGCTAACATTGTCGTCATCCAATGCACCCCCTCACGTGGATCTCGATCTTCATGTAGAGATCCTCACTGCTTTGGGCGGTTATCAGGCGCCCGCATCTAGGGCATCTCCACCCCTTCATGGCCCAATGAGGGGCGCCTAGATTTATCCGGCTGAAAACTAGCACATTCTCCAGAGTCGCATGAAGAAGGCTGCTAGATCATCTACAACCACCTTATCGCGTATCTCGATTAGGAGCTCCACGTTGAAGCTCGAGGCGTAATACGTCGGGTTATAAGAGCCGAGCAGGGCCACGTCATCGCAGATGAGCATCTTGATGTGCATTATGCCCCTATCCTGCCTCCAGATCTTGACTGGGATGCCATGAGACTCTAGATATGTCGCGGTTGAGGCGTTCATCGGGTCATTACTTAGAATTGCCTTGACCTCACATTCTTTCTTCCTCGCGAGCACGAGCGCTTGGATAATGAACGGGAGGGAGGCGATGTAAAAGCAGGCGTAAACGCGCCTCCGGGCCTCTAAGATTCTTTCGCGCGTGATCTCGCCCAAGTCATCATCAAGAGAGTTGTAGATGATTAGGCACTTTCTTGTCTTGCTTGGCAGGCCTCATCCCTCCAGCGGTATCGGGAAGAAAATGAATAGAACGCAATCCAAATACAAAATAATGAAAGGAACGAGAACGGAATATAAGCGAAAGTAAGAAAATAAAATATAAAGAAATGAAAGGATTTTCCCGCCGCTGGGAGGGATCGAATCATTTTTATGCCTCCGTGATCCGGGCGTGAAACGCGCCGTATCCTTGTCCTCGGCTCGCGCCAAGCCTCCCGAACTCGAGCAGCTTCTCGAGGTCTTCCAACTTGATCGCGGGCGCATACACGTTTATGTAGAATGTCTGGGTTTCGAGTGGCGGGAGCAGGGCCTCGAACCGCTTGAGCGCGGTGCGCTTGCCGAACTTGTCCGCGCTCACCACCGTGTCATCCTGGAAGACTATGTCCTCTATGGTCGCGGGCCTCCCGTTTTTCCGCAATCCTATCAGGTATGGCCTCACCTCGACCGCGTTCTTGATCAGCCCTCGGGTTATCCCCTTGATCTTCAGGGCCGCCGCCCGCTCCTCCAAGACGCCGTAGATCCATGATGCGGGAAATGCTATTTGCTCGATCTCGTGGCCGTCATTCTTCAGGATCTTGCGGGGGAATACGTTTAGCAAGCCCTCGAGCCACTTCTCCATCTCCCGGCGGAGCTTTTCCTCGTCCTCGCTTGCCTTCACGGCCCTGAGATATTGGAGTATACGGCCTTTCGTGGCCTCTAGATGCCTCTCAACAAGCATTGACTCGCTAATCGGTTTCGTGGCCCTGAGCGGCGCCTTGAAGAACAGTTTTACCTTGAAGCTCGCCATCCCCGGATCACCTCCCGAACTATATTTTCAATCTTGGCGATGTCTCGGGCGCTTTTACCAAGATCTTCTTGCCTTGCTTCTTCCTTGGCCTGTCTTTCGCATAGCTCGTCAAGTCTCTCGATGCTCGGGAAGTCGGCCTCGAGCCTGATGACCTTGACGCCTATCATCTTGGGCATCACTTCTCCACCTCGGCCTTTACCCTATGCGGCTTGATCTCGTGAATGATTCGCAGCTCGATCAAGTATTTTCCGGGGTCATAGACGTCTATGGCCGCAAGGCCCAAGTCGGGGTAGCTGAAGCTCGAGCGCTTCTTCTGGTAGGGCGTGGGGAGCTGCCAGCACGGTATCGTCATCACCGCGAAGTCGTCAGAGATCTGGGCGATGTTGCAGTAGTGGACGTGGCCCCGCACGATTATGTCATAATGGCCGTAGTAGCGGTCATACATCTTGCTGAGCCATGCCTCCCGCACCATCGGGGTAAAGCGGTAGTGTGGGACGAACGAGCTGCTTAGGTGGTGGGCGAAGTGCATCGCCACGCCATTGTATTCCAAGCCGAGGTCATAGACGCTTTTCCTCGTCTTCTCCCATTTTGACGCCGGCTCCGCGTTCAATTGCTGGGCGATCCACTCCTCGACGTGAACCCCGGTTGTCTCGACATGATATTGCGTTCCCCTCACGACATAGATCTTCTTCCATGTCCAATACTTCATAAGCTCTAGGAAGGCCATGGCCTGGTGCTGGACGTTTTGCAGCGTTAATGTGCCGAACTTCTCCCGGCTCTGCGGCCCCTCAACCAAATCGCCTAATAGAACTATGATCTCGGGCTTGATCTCCTCGGCAAACCGCTTCCAATAGTCAAGGAGCTTCAGCTGCCACTCATTGGCCTCTATCACGTTTCCGCTCTCCGGGTTCACGAACTTCTCGGGAAAAACCGCATAATTGCTGCCGACATGAACGTCTCCTATCACCACTACCTCTCCCATTTATCCACCCTTGAAAAACGAGTGGAGGAAACGGGTTAAAATCCTAAAAATCGAGGAACTTTCTCATGGACTCGATGACCTGCTTGAGGTCGCTTAACGGCAAGGTTAGCTGCTCGATTATTGTGCCGCGCTCAAGCTTGAAGATGATCAGCTTGTTGTCGCTTTTCGAGATCTCGTAACTATGGCCGCTCGGCGCCCGTATCTTTACCGGCTTGGCTATCTCCTCTTCTCGCTCCTTCTGATACTTGGCTATGGCCTTCTTGATGTCGCCGGTTTCTTGTAATTTGTCGAGTATTGTCTTCTGCTCGGCCTTGGGGATCATCTTAATTATCTCGATGTCCTCCTTGCTCGGCTTGATGCCTAGAGATGCAAGCGTCTCGGCGACCTTGATGTTTAGGCCGGGGTATTCGGTAACTAATTGCTTGGCGATCGTCTTATCCTTTATCTCGTCAAGCTCCTTGAGCTTCTCGTTCAGATAGCTCTCGCTCCAGCCCAAGAATATCGCGGCCTCCTTCTTCGACTTGAAGACGCCCTCCTCGATCAAGTCCCTAATACACATCGCTATTTCCTCATCAGTCAATTCCTCCCGCTCGACATTGACCGCCAATGCCAATTTTTTCGCCTCGGATAATGGGATGTTCTTGATTATGCATGGATACTTATCCATGCCCACGATCTGGCCCGCCAGAAACCTCTCGCCGCCGTCTATGATCTCGAACTTCCCGTCATCGGTCGGCCTCACGACCAACGGCACCGCCATGCCCGCATGCTTAATGTTCTCGGCCAATGCCCTAATCTTCTCCTGATTCCGCGCGATCCTCGGGTTATAGTCTGCTATAATTAATTTTTCCTTCTCTATCAAGACTATCTCGCTCATTTCCTCAGCCTCCTTACTTTTAGTAACGGCTTATCCACGTCAATGACCTCGACCAAATATTTGCCATCAATTGTTTTGACCCGCCGCACGTCAAAGCGCTTTGCGGCCATAGACGCGAGCGATAATAATCCCTTGCCATCTCGATCCTTGTCCAAGATGTGCCTTAGTTCTCCCCGGCCCACGACCGTCTCATCAACATTCTTGAACACGCCCTTTTTCTCGAGAGAATGCGCGATGATGGTGGCGGCGTAAAGCATTTGCCGGATTGCCTCCCCCTTATCCTTCATCTTCGGCATCACCAGCACCTCCCCCGGTATTCACAATATGAGCATGGGTAATCGAATGCCGTGAAGTTCTCGGGGACGTCTGGCGGCTGGCCCCTCTCCAGAAGCGCGGCTAAAAGCGTCTTGCGCTCTATGAACATCGTCTCCACGTTGTCGAAGTCAATGAGCTCTGTGACGTCGAACGCCTTGAGGGGCTTTCGCCCGCTCTCGGTTTGCTGCCCATCCTTGATGAACAACAAAAATATTTGCCTGCAATCATGTCCGTTTTTTACGAGGAGGAGCCATTCAAAGGCAACTTGGTCGAGATAATGCTGGTAATATCGCTTCAGCTCCGCGATGTCGCGGGGGATGAAATCGGCGGTCTTCTTTTCTATTAAGATTTTGAACTCGGGCGAGTATTCATCAATCCGCGTTTTCACCCCATCATACTCTAGCTCCAACTCATGCATCTCCAAAAGCGGGAGCTCATGGAGCGCCTTCCCGCGCCACAATCTCAAAATCGCCTCGGTATCCCTAGGCCATGGGTCTTTCTTATCAAACCAAACCCTCCTAAAGCATGGCGAGCAAAGATCGGTCAAATGCAACTCGTTTCTCCGATTAGGCTCATCTAAATAGCCCCTAACCCTCGCTATAAACAATCTCTCAACCTCGCTCTCGCTTATCATCTCTAACCAATGACGGCCCGATTTCCATTTTTAAGCTGAGAAAGATAATCGGATATGATTATGCGGCACATGATTGAGAATGGAATGCGCTTTTCTTCCGCTAGCTTTTTAAGGATAAGGTAATCATCCGCGTCTAGATAGAAGTAAACCTTTACCTTGGCTTTATCGCCCATTGTTTTACCCTCCTTCCTGAAGGGTTTAGAGCATGAGAGGTGTGCAGAGGTGTGGAGAGCACCTCACATGTGAGGTGTGGAAAGGTGTGGAGAGGTGTTCTAAACACCTCAAAAAATAAAAATGGGGGTTTCAGAGCCATGTCTCCCGACCTCCTAGTCTTCGTAATGATCTTCCTCGACCCGCGTTACGCTGACGAGGACACTATTCGCCGACCAATAGACGTAGAACTGTATCCGTAGGCCGCCCCTAGTGATGAACACTATCGAGTCCTCATATGTTGCCGCCATGATGATCTCGTCAAATATTCGGGGGACTACGATCAACGCGCCCGGCTCAACAAATGATAGCGCCTTCTTGAAGACCTCCCGGAGCTCGCTATCAGACACTATTGGCTCCTTCAGGCTATCTAGGAAATCCATGAATTGCGCGACCTTCCCCGTCCCGCGGAACCTCCGCTCGGTCTTAACCTCCATCACTCATCCACCTCCATGTGTTCTGCGACATAATGCGAGATTATCTCGATAACACCATCCTCAACGGCGCCGCATTTGCGGCATTGGTAGAGGGCCCTTTCGGTTACCCCGTATATTTGGCCTCCTTTCCGCACGCGCTCAAATAAATCCGCGTGAGCGACCTTGACATGCTGCAGCATCCTAAGGTAGTCAATCGCCTCAACCCATTCACTCAGCTTCTTGCGGGCATCCACAGCCTCAAATGATTCGCACATGTTTTCCCTACTCATTCTCCCCACCTCAATTTTGTACAATAATATTGTACAAAAGCCTTATATAAATATTTTGTTTATCATTTTTGCGTAAGTGGTGGTGTATGGTTAGGGAGCCGAAAGGCCGGACAAGAAGATGGAACATAACGATGAGGCCTGAGATAGATGATCTGCTAGAGCGGGAGGCGAAGAAGAGGGGCATCTCAAAGACGGATTTGGTGGAATCAATAATAATCGAATGGTGTTATCGGAATGGTTACAATAAGATACTACATATTAATTTCCGTAACGATACGATTACGATCTGGGATGAGCTTCTAAACGAGACGGTTGATTTGGTTTACAAGCCGGATGATAAAACGCTCTTCTGCATGAGGTGTAAAACCACGCGATGCGGCCACATTTATGCCGCCACGCAAATACCGGAGGTAAAGAGAAAAATAGAGAAGAAGGAGATATTCATTGACGAGTTTTAAGCGGTTTTTTCTACTACTTTTTCCACGGTTACCTCCCATTTGCAGTTTGCGGCGAGTATTTTCACGTAGTAGTCTCCGGGCGGGATTCGCGCGGCGTAGAACTCGAATGACCCGGCGTCTTGGTTTATTGTTCCCTGCTTTACCCATTTTTCTGTTCCGGGGATGTAGAGATACCATCCGAGGAGGACGTATTTGAGGTCAGCCGTTGGATACACCTTTATGGTTATCTTCAGGTCCGCGGTCTCGTTTAAGGTGAATGGCCTGGTGTCCTTGTATCCGCTTCCCGAGTCGGCTAGGAGCACGGTTTCGCTCTCGCTCGGGTAGACTCTTCTAGTTAATGTTGTGGCGAGCGTTATGGTGGATACCGAGGTCGCGGTCTTGGTTACGGTTGAGGTTGATGTCTCCTTGACTGTGAGGGTTGCCGTGGAGTATAGGGTTGTGGGGATGGCCTTTGTCTCCGTTATCCTCTCAACGGTCTTCTCGGTTAAGGTTGAGAGGATGGTCGAGTATTTGGTCTCGGTAATGGTTACCGTATTCGCGGATAGTATTGTGCCGAGGCCTGCTCCGGCTATTAGACCTATCACGAGCATTATAACCACTAGTAAGGTGCTTTGCTTCATGATGGCCTTATGGGCCGCATTATGGTTTATAAGTCTTTTTCCATCATTAATCCCGTTTGTATGGGATTGGGTAGAGGATGTAGAGGATGTAGAGGTTTTCCCCGAGCTATAATATCATCAACATTATCATTTATGGTGATTGTTTGAGGGGTATAAATACCCGATAGGCTCATGTTGCCGTGAAGAAGCTTTTCGCCATCGGCGTGATCATAGGCGGGGCCATTATCGCATTCGGCTTTTTAATGCTACTTAGCGCCACGCCCGCGAACTGGATGCCGAATGTCATGGGCGGCCTGATCATGATAATAACCGGGCTCATCTTCGCGCTCTATGTCTTCTGGAACACGATAGGGTCTTACATTTATAACGTTTGCAAGAAGAAAATTGCCCGGTGGCTGAAGCGTGAATAATCTAGTGGGGAGGCACGTCATAATCTTTCTAAGGCATCCGGCAATCGAGAAAAATGATGATAAGGTGGAATTCATAAATCAAGTGGAGGGCTTATGTGTGATGGATGGCCGCAGCGAGATAAAGATATATGATCGCGAGAAACAGGAATTGATCACGATCCAGAAGAGGAACATAGCGCTCATCAGATCTTCCCTAAGCGATGAGGAGATGACCGAGTTGGATGTTTTCTTATAAAGAAAAACCGGGGTTTTTGATTATATTACATGATCGAGACGGGAACTGTGATAGATCGGCTTGGTGGGGGCCTATGGCCCGGGGAAGTAACGTTATTCTATGGCAACTATGCTAGCGGTAAAACATTGACGGCCCTCGCGATATGCGTCCAGCTGAGCAACAGGCTCAAGAAAAAGGCGGTTTACATAAACACGGAGACTGGCGAGCCCGATTGTAGCCTATCAAAGAAGACGGCGTCAATTTTCGGCGACATTTCCAATGTTGTTTTCATAGCGGCTAGAACGAACGCCGACCTAAATAATCTACTTGGTGGGAGAAGCAAGGGCGAGGAGGCCACGATAATGGGGTTGGCGAAATTGGTCAAAGACCCTTGCATAGTTGTGGTTGATAGCATAACATGGCATTACGCCGGCGAGGTCAAGAGAGCAAAGCCAGAATACAAGTCGATGATAACGCAAGAATTCCAAGGAAAGGTCGAGATGTGGAGCAGATATCTATTCCAATTTGGATGCCCGATAATCTACATCGCGCAGGCGAAATCGCAAGTGGGAAAGATGCTAAAGCAAAGGCAGGAACAAGAGCAGGAACAAGGCCAAGAGCTAGAATATGAGTGGATAGGCGGGAACACGCTTGGATTCATTAGCAAGGAGATCTACAAGTTCACGGGCCTAACCAATAGGCGCATCAAGATAACGAAGTTTAGGGGCGAGGACCAGGGAAAGGAGATTATCGTGGATTTAAGCGACTTAACCAATCTCCTGCTGAAGTAGCGAGAAAAGAGGGAAATGGTGATGGGCCATGTCTGAACCCCTAGAAGAAAGTGTTGAGACGATTTTGCTTTTGGATGAGGAGGCTTGGCGGGAGTTTGAGCTGGCAGGCGGCATAAGCTTCTCGCGGAAGGAGTCGGGATTGCCGGGCGCATATTACTATGACCTAGAGATGATCGTGACGCTACCGATGGAGAGGCGGAAAAAGACCAAGAAAGGCATGAAGATCAGGAGAGACCTCGACAACTTTCTACTTACAGTTAGAAAGGCCTACCGCGGCAACGAGCTCGACTTCCATGAGTTGAGGATCACGCCGCTAGATGACGTGAAGTGGAAGGCGGCGAAATACCCATACAAGCATTTTAGCGAGAGGTTTTTCAAGAACTTTGAGCAGACTAGTAGCCGCGTCTTCAGGTTCAACAGCAATAGCAACGTGTCGCCCGCAGAGGTCTTTGACCTGATTTACGGGATCTTCGACTATTATCTTGATGCCGAGAAGGAGAAGCTGATACTATTCACGATCTACACGATAGGCACCTACTTCTACAAACTCTTCCCAACATTCCCCTACCTTTATTTATTCGGAGCCATGGAGTCGGGAAAGACGAAGACGCTCAGCATATTCGAGAAGCTATGCTTTAACGGCATCGCAAGTGTCAATCTCTCAGTCTCGGCATTGTTTAGGCTGATAGAGGTTTTCGGGGCCACATTATGCATTGATGAGAGCGAGTATCTACGTGATAGCGAGAAGAGGAGCGAGCTCCAGTCATTATTGTTCTCGGGCTACAAGAAGGATTCCGGGAGCGTCTTGAGGGTTGAGGGCGACAAGGTGAAAAACGTAAGGGTCTTCCGCGTCTACTCGCCCAAAATTATGGCTAGCATAAATTACCCGCATGACGTCCTACTATCAAGATGCATCATCGTGAATATGAGAAGAGGAACAAACATTGAAAAGCTGAATAGAACCGTATCGGATGAGCTAGTGAATATGCGTGATAAGATATACCTTATGGCATTCAATAAATTTGACGAGCTATATCAAATGAAAGATATGGATTTCACAGAGCTGCCTAAGCAGCAGTATCTCGTGGGGCGCGAGCATGAGCTATGGAGGCCGCTTCTCGTAATCATGTATTGGTTGAAGGGCTACATGCCTGATAGGGCCAAGGAGCTGGAGGAGGCCATTATGGAGATGCTGGAGCAAGACGTGATGCTCAAGCAATCACTCAGAATAGATAGCGACTTAATCACGATAATCTATTGCCTATTAAGCAATGTTCATGAGAGCGGATTCTTGACATTGCAGACCATCAGGGACTTCATCCTCGACGAATACCGCGAAAACGACCTAGATTATAAGAACATGAGTAGATACTGGACGCCGGAGCGCATCGGGCGGCAGCTCTCCTCGATGGGCTTCAAGAGGAGTAGGCAGAGGGGCCGGACATATTATTACATAGACCTTAATAGGCTCAAGGAGTTGGCGGAGGCATATGGCGTGAATATAGATAGCCTCGAGGAAACCTCTACATCCTCTACATCCTCTACCCAATCCCGTTTGCACGGGATTAGTGAATGAAAAACTTTATATACTTCTTTTTTAAAGCTGCTTGAGCCGCTGCAATAGCTCGGTTAAGTCTTTCTCGGTCTTGATCTCGCTCTTTAGCTCGTTTATGGTCAATAATGTCTCCCGAATTTGCTGAATTATCTGCCTCCTCTCCCCGATGCTCTCGACGAAAGCATGCGGCGAGATTTTTTTCCCCTCCCCGAAAAACCTCTCGTCCAATTTCTCGAGTTTTTGATACAGTTGCTCAAGCCGCGCTATCAACTTAAATAATTCCTCGGCCAAGTCTATCTGCTTAACCCGATGTTCCTCATAGAGCCTCTCAATCTGCTCCTGGTCCAAGATAAGGCGCGGCATGTGATTCTTGAAATGCCTCTGGAGCGAGGAGTCATCAAGCCCGAACTTCTCGCAAATCTCCTTATACGTGTGGCCTTCTAGGAGCATTTTCTCGATCTCGGCGCGTTGCGGGTGCTTACATACTACACATTTTCTACTGATCACCACCTTCTCGCCCTTGACGGTCTTGACTAAATAAACCTCCCCGCCAAGGTATCTTTTCAAGACCTTAAGCAAATGAAGCAATCGCGTTAATGGCATGCGCTCACAACTGCTAGAGATCCTGCTAATACTTTTATCCCTCATAGTCGCCATAGCCAACATAATCGGCTACCTAGATCAAAGCATTTCAAGCCTCATCCTCTCAATCCTCTCAATCCTGTTCAGCATGATCTATGGCGCCAGGAGGCGCAAGGAGATCCAAGGCCGTCTAAGGCTTTTAAAAGAAAGCGCCAAAAAGAAAATGGGGTTAGCCGCATAAAGAGGCGCCCCGCAATGGCGGGCTCCACCATCAACTTGATGGTATCGGGCCGGATGGCGGGGCCTCCGGCTAACCCCTGAGAACTCTTCTCAAAATGAAGCTCGGGTATCGTCTCTTGTATCTCTTGACGCTTTTCTTTTTCCGGTTGATAATGTCTTCTACTAAGGCCGCGCATAAATCCGCCGAGAAGATGACGAAAAACCAGAGAAAAAGCTCGAGACCAAGCTCCATCATTTTTACGCCACGATTAGGCGGCATCGGCAATTGGGATGGATTGGAGGAGACATGAACCCGGCGGAGTCAAGCTCGCCCACGCTCCACTCCATGCCGTCAAGCGAGGCGCATTCTGAACATGTCTTCTCATCCATTCTAGTGACCCAGACGACCTTTTGAAAGCCCGCGTCGCGGGCAGACCACGCGATGAGCATGTTAAAGATGCCCCAGACCGAGACCTGCGCAATAGCATCTACCCTCCCCTCATAATCGAGGCGCTGCGCCGGATAAAGATCCTCCTCCGTAACCTCGCCCTCCTCCTCATCATAGCCCGCCTTGAATAAGGTCCGATAATTGCGCGCCGGCTTTGATGGCTTAACTAATCCAGCCTTCTTATCCGCAACCACCATGAAGAAATCATCGAGAAAGACCGGCAGGATCTTGTTCACAGCCCTCTCGGCGAGCGAGATATTCGGCGGCGCGGTCGAGAGGCCATCAACGTAAAAGATTCCTTGCAGGGCCGAGTAGAGCAAGTATCGCCTCAAGACATCCTTGACCTGCGGCTCCCACTTGGCGCGGTAATTAGGCGAATCATCATTCACTATTTTACGAAAAAAGCTCCTCAGCTCCCTCTTCAACCGCTTCTCAATTTTCAAGACCTCTTGGTCATACTCATCATAATCCGCCTGCTTGACTAGAGACTTCTCCGGCACGGCTTGGCCGCTCTGGGCTAGTAATTGGCCTATCGCGGTCTCGATGTCGAGCTCCGTGAAGCCGCCGCGCGCCGCAATCTGCAGGAATGGAATCGGTATGTTGGCTATCGGGTGGTCAAGCTCCTCTAGGCCGAGCGCCCTCCTCGCCTCGTTAATCGTCTCGATGCCGGCCTGAACCCTCATGACATGGAGCCGAGTCTCCTGCTCCGGGTTCGTCCAAGCCTGAAGCATGAACCTGATGCTCTTAACGCCTAACCTTCTCCTTATGGCCTCGGTTACCCCCGCGCTAATGATCCTCTGCAGGCTCTCAACCATCATCACGAAGCTATTAATCTGGTTTCGCGATGTCTCGAGATTGGTGCCGCCCTCAAGGCCAAGCAATATCGGCGGCACCCCGGAGACGCTTATGATCTTCTGCCTATACTCGCGCAACAACTCAAGAATTTCCAATTCACGGAATGGATGGCCGAGATCCTGTATTTCAATGTCGCCCTTGATTATTAGGCTCGATCCCGGGCTCGAGCTATTAATCACCTCCATGAGGCGCTTGAAGTCCTCCTCGCCGCCGGATTTCATCACGAATGCCTTGCTCAAGACGCCTTTCCGCATGAATGCATCCCTAATGAACAACTCAGCATACATCTGGCCCTCTAAGGTTCTCCTGAGCGTGGCGGTTATCGGCGACCCATAGGCCCGGGTGCCAAGCGGATGAAGAACGATTCTCACGACCTCATTCGGCTCAAATCTTACCTCGCGGCCCGCGATCCTCTGAACGTAACCTGTGATACGACCGTATTCATCACGGATGACTTGCATGCTCCATGTGTCGAGAACCTTGAAAACCGGCTCGGCGTAAACCTCGATGTAGGCCTCGCCAAAAATCCTGGCTGTGTAAAGCAAGTTACGCAAGAAAAGATAGAAATCATCCTCGTTCTCGCTTATCCAGCTCTCAACCTTGTTCTTCTCGGCCTCGTTATCGCCGACAATGATCCAGCCGTTCACGAGCGCAGCGTTCACCGTGGCCTCGATGGCGGCCCTAAGATAATCATTTCCTTCAACCAAGTCGAGTAGTTGCTTTTGGTCAAGCGGCTTCGGCTCGCCCCACCTCCAGCCATAAATTATGTCGGCGAGCCCCTTCTCCTCCTGCTTCGTGAACAACCTCACGAGGCCTTTGAAAAAGCTCATGGCCTGAGGGGAGTTTCAAGACTTTAAAACATCAAAACAAAGGCGTGGCCATGAAGTTTCAGGTAGGCCAAGTGGTTGAAATCAAGCTGAAGGATGGCAGAAAGGTGAAAGGCGAGGTCGGCGGCATGGATCAAGGCGGCATGACCATCTGGAACGCCGAGGTCGTGAATCCCGATGAAACCGTCTCGGTTGCTAGAATTATTGCCGTGGCCTTTCAAGACATAGTTGAAGAAGCCGAGGAGGCCCCGACCCAAGCTCCATCGCCAATTGAGGTTCAGGCACCAATTAAGAAGATCACCGAGGATGAGAAGCCGAGGCGTAGAAAGAAGCCCGCGAGAAAATAAGCGACCTCTCAGATTTTTTATGACGCTAAAGAGTGATGAGCCATGCCGGGCAAGCATAAGGCGGTTTTCGGCGGGCCAAAAGAGCCGGTAGGCCAATTGCTTGGAGGCCTCTCGATCATGATAGAGGAGGCTGGAGATGAGATTATCGTGCGGGCTAGGGCCAAGCGCTCTGAGATTAAATATCTAATCGCGATCTTGAACGAGCGGCTGACCGAGTATGCGGAAGAGTCTTCTGGCTCAGCTCGTGGTAGAGGCCGCTGAAACAAATATCAAGCTATACGATTGGCAGAAGAAATGGCTTGACGATAATAGCCGGTTCAGGATAATGCTCAAGTCCAGGGCAGTGGGAGGCTCATTCCTAATCGCGCTTGAGAGCTTTTTGGATTCGCTTCTCAACCCGAATTTCACGATACTCCTCGTGAGCTTCTCGATGCGCCAGTCGCTAGAGCTCTTCCGAAAAGTTAAGGAGCATATTAACAGGTGGAAGGGCATCAGGATAAGGGTCGGCGACGATGTCTATACCTTTAACGCGACATTGAGCGAGACGAAGACCCAGGTCGAGTTCGAGAACGGGAGCCGTATAGTCAGCCTGCCGAACAACCCGGACGCGATCAGGGGATTCCGCGCGGATCACGTCTACGTGGATGAGGCCGCCATGTTCAAGAACGACTTCGAGATCAAGGCCGCGATCATCCCGACGATAGCGGGCCGCGAGGGCCGCCTATCGCTCATCTCAACCCCGAAAGGTAAGCGCGGGTGGTTTTATGAGGCGTGGATGAGCGAGACATTTAGCAAGCATAAAGTTCATTATAGCATGGCCCCACACATCACGGAAAGTGATCTCGAAGGCATGAAGGCGAGCATGACGCCGCTAGAGTGGGCGCAGGAGATGGAAATGGAGTTTCTGGATGAGCTGAACGCGCTGTTCCCGTATGAGATGATTTTGGCATGTGCCGAGGATTACTCGCTGGTAATCCCTGATGAGTATAAGACCAATAACCCGGTTTTCATCGGCATAGATTTTGGCCGCTATCGTGATTCAACGGTCATAACCGTTCTCGAGAAAATTGATCAAGGGATGAAGGTGATCTTTCTAAAGGAATTTCTGGGCGTGGACATGGTCGAGCAACTCGAATACATCAAGATGCTCATCAAGGCGCTCAAGCCGGCAAAGGTCTTGATAGACAAGACCGGGCTGGGAATCCCCATGCATGATTTTCTAAGCTGCGAATACCCTGAGGTGGAGGGCGTAACGTTCACTGCCACGAGCAAGGAGGCCATGATCCTAAACCTCTATAATCACATGCGGGCCAAGCGCGTGACCATCCCCGTGGACGCCGCCGAGCTTATCAATCAACTCAGGCAGTTCCAAAGGGTTCAGGAGAAGGGTGGGCGCGTAAAATATGAGGCGCCATCTGGCTCGCATGACGACTACGTGGTAAGCCTAGCCCTCGCGGCATGGGCGGCCTCGAGGCCATTTGACCGGGTCATGATTACCCCGGTCTGGAAGTGGTAAGATTTTCAGATTTTTTACCGGATGAGGATGAGATGTGGCCATGCAGAGGACAATTCAGATCGAGGATAAGCCCCTCGGCTTAGTATGCGCCAGCATCATGAGACCATGTAGTATAGCCATGTATTATGATAGGCCGGTCACGAGGCTGGGCTTACGCTTATGGGCTCCCTAGTGGTCGCGGTGAAAATCAGCTACTCCGGCTTAGGTGAGGGGAAGGGTAAGGTTATAGACTTAATTGAGGATCTCATGAGTGTTTTGAAGAGCTATCGTGATCATGGCTTTGTTTTTGATGTTGAGCTGATAATGGATGGGGCCGTGGAGGATTTAACAGTTCTCGGCAAGGCCGTGCTACTGGCCGGCTTGATCAAGAGGAGCGAGGATCTAGAAAAGAAAAGTAACCTCGATTGAGCTAGATAACTGAGAATTTCAAATAATTAAGACCTTAGGGCGGCTTGAGGGCCATGAGCGAGGAAAATAAAAACTTCAGCCTCGTGGTCTTGTTCCAGCCCGAGGTTATAAAGGCGGGCGAACATGAGAAGTTCATCGGCTTCATAGAGGGCGTGGCCTCCACCCCCGACATCGATCTCGAGGGCGATAAGTTTCTCCCAGAGGTCTTGGCTCGGAATGCCGAGAGCCTGAAGGGTAAGCCAATCCTCCTACTCCATGGCCGCAACAAGGAGGTGGGCGACCAGCCAGTCGGCGAAATCATCGAGGCCAAATTTGAAAATGGCGCCTTGAAGATTAAGGCGGGGATCTATAAGGCGTTCAACTGGCTCTGGGATAAGATCAAGGCCGGGATACTCAAGGCGCTCTCGATCGGCGGCGTAATCAAAAAGATGAGGCGCGAGGGAAACATCAACATAATCGAGGACGCGGAGATCCGGGAGGTGAGCCTCACGCCCCGGGGCATGAACCCGTTCGCGCGGATCATCAACGTCTTCGGAAAGTCATTCGTGGTGGATGATGACGGCCTTCTCAAGGAAATAATCAAGGTTGAGCCCGAGAAGGCCATGAGCGCGGAAGCTCAGGAAAAAACATTCGAGAAAGTAGATTACGACCTGCCAATAGTCAAGCGCGAAGAATGGGATGGCGACGCCGCGGCCGCCCGGATCTTCAAGTGGGCCGAGAAGGAGGATGGCACGATAGACAAGTCAAAGGCCTCAAAGCTGTTCTTGAGAGTTGAGGGCGACGGCACGAAGAGGGGAGATTACTCGTGGCCCGTCGGCGACATCGTGGATGGGAAGCCGGTGCTAGTCACGTCCGGGATAATCACGGCCATCAAGTATGCTGCAGGCGCCCGGGGCGTCAAGGCCCCGCCGGAGGTAAAGAATGCGCTCGAGAGGCTTGTGGCGAGGCTCAAGAGAGAAGGCCATCTCCCAGAGGATTACGAGGTTCCATGGGAGCGTGAGAAGGCCATGGTTGAGGCGCTTTACCCGATGATTGCTGATGCTAGATCTCTCGAGAAAATCGAGAACAAGGCCAAGGTTGAGAAATCCGAGGCAAGGGAGGAGGTGAAGGTCGAGGAAGCAAGGCCTCAGGAGGCTAAGCCGAGGGCCGAGAAGGGCATGGCCGTGCCTGATGAGGTCGTCAAGAAGCCGGATGAGGTTAAGCATATCTGGTCTCCATCAAGCGCGCCGCTACTCTACAAGCTTTACAGGGAGCTCTATGGGGAGGTTTCAGACTAAAAAATAATCCCGGGGTGAGCATGATCATGAGCATGCCGAAAGTAAGCTTCTCAAAATCGGCTGAAGCATACCTGGAGTTCTACAAGGCATTAACGAGCGGCGACACGAACTTCCCCGAGATACCGCCGGAGATCTCGAGAGACATCATAGAATATATCTGGAAGAAGACGGTCGTGAGACAATTATTCCCATGGGTCACGATGGATAGCGATGTCGTGAAGTGGTATAAGGAGGCCGGCACGATAGCGGTCTACGCCCCGGCCGAGGGGGCCGAGGTGACTGAGGGCAAGATAACATTTGGCACGCCGGTTGAATTGGTGGCGAAGGAGGTCAGGGCTTGGACGAGCATAACGGACGTGGCCTCGGAGGAGGCCAAGATCGACTTGATAGCGAGAAGCGTCATGCACCTTGGAAAGGCGTTCGCCGAGATCGAGGAGAAAAACGCGCTTACGGGCGCGGGCGATGGCTCGGATGCCGGCAACCTGTTCAAGGGCTTATCGAAATTGACCGCGGCTGAGGGCGCTCAAGTCGTCAATCTAGACAAGGCGCAATTGACAATAGACCATATTGATGCCGCGATAAGCTACTTCGAGGATCAGGGCTTCCAGACCGATGGGCTGGTAATGTTCGTGAACCCATATGCCGCCTACTACCTGCGAAAAGATCTATCGGCCAAGGGATTAGACACGCTCTCGGCCAGGGTCATAACAACCGGCGAGCTGCCAACAATCTACGGCGTGAAGATAGTCGAGACCCCATACCTACCGAGGAGAAACTTCTCTGATACCGACCAGACAAAGGTCAGCGACGTAGTGATAACCGCACCATCAATAGCCGCGGTCGGCGGGGATAGGAGGAGAATCACCATCGAGAGGGATAGGGACATCAAGAGGGGGTTGACGATCATAGCCGCATCCGAGAGGTTCGCGTGGAAGGTGCTAAGACCAGAAGCAGTTTACATTCTCCAGAACGCACTAAGCCAGTAAGCCGACTAGCCTAGCCGCTTGACAATCGCATAATCCTAGCCTATTTTTTATTCCTTCCTAGTTTTTATTCTCAGGTCACTTGCCTCTAGGCCGCTTCCCAATCCGGCCTTCCTCATGGCCTGCCGCTCATTATACCAATACTGGTAGCTCCGGCTCTTCGCGGTGGCCACGAAACGCGTGTATGCCTTAGCGATTCTTTTCGCACACATGATGCAAACCGAGATATGGTCTTCGCCTTCACGTGGTATCGGCACAACTATGCATAGGTGCCGCGTGGATCCGCAAATATCGCATTCCGCGTAATCGCTCCCGAGATGAGAATAACGCATATGTGGCGTGTAGGACGCAAAATCTAAAAGCCTGAGATGCTTAACCTCTCAAATCTTTAACATTTTCGCGGGTTATCTCGGCCATGAAATACGCATCGGTTAAAGACCTGAGAAGCTATCTCGGATTCTACCCGATCAAGGTTGAGGGCGAGCTATTGGGGCGGGGAGACGGCTCTACGCGCGCGTTCTACACGCAATATAAGCCGCTCGTGGATTTTGATTATGACGGCCAGATCATCGACGACGTTGTGGTTAAGGTTAATGACTCGCCGGCTGAGGTTGAGGCCATAGATGAGCTTACCGGAAGGATAACGCTTGCGGAGGCCCCGCCGCAAGATGCTCAAGTGGCCGCGGATTATTACTGGCACCCGTTCGGCGACAGGGAGCTTCAGGCCGCGATAGAGGCGGCTGAGGTAGAAATAGACAACGAGTGCGGTAGAAGCTTCGAGAAGAAGGAGCATGTCGAGAGGTTTCTATTGACGCGAGGCAACAAGCTCGCGGTCACGAACACGCCGTTGATCTCAGTCTCATACATCAGGATCTACACGCCTAGCCTAGAATTCATCGAGGAGCTCCTCCCGAGCGACTACATCTTCAGCCCTAACGGCATAATCGAGTTGAGGAAGTATTACGCGGGCGCGCCGGTCAAGCCCTGGTATCTCCCCTTGCAGATACTAATCGAGGTCAAGTATATGGGTGGATATGACCCGATACCCGCGATAGTATCTCACGCGACCACGCTCATAGCTGCCTACCACTTGCTGCTAAAGATCTCTAGCCTCATGGCAACCGAGCCCGAATACCAAGGCAAGGTGGCGCTAGCCTTCAGGAAGCCCGAGGAAATCACGAAGCGCCTTGAATACCTCAAGGCCGAGATCGAGGATCTCAAGCGCAAACTCCCGCATAGGGTGGTGATGATATGACATTGGTAAGCGTGGTGGAGAACCTGAGCGCCGTGATCAAGGCCGCGACCGGCCTCCCGGTCAAGGTGGGGTGGATGGGGCCGAACGACAGCATCCCGCTAATCACGATAATGCATCAAGGCGGTGGCGCCGAGGTCATAGCTAAGACCGAGAGGACGCTCCGCGCATACGAGTTCCAGATAGACATCTGGCATAGATCCGCGAAGGCTAGGGATGAGGCCTATGAGAAGATAGTTGAGTCTCTTCTCGGGAATTGGCAAGAACATTATAGGAATTATGGCTGGTGGGCGGCCACGATATACCGCACCCTAGACATCGAGGAGGAGGGGGTCTACCGGAAGACCATGCTTCTGGTGCTCAAGGAGGTGGTATAGGGATGTGCATCTACCGCATAAAGTCTAATGGCCGATACTTCTGCGGAAAGCGCGTGCCACTAGCCTGCTCCCGCGAGGTCTGCCCGTTCGGCGAGAAGTGGGAATACCTGGTCAAGAAGGACGAGAGGCAAGGTAAATACTTCTGGGTATGCCGGAAGACCGGGAAAATCGAGAAAACCGAGGATCTCGAGGAGGCGTTCAAGAAGGTCAAGGAGGGCGAGGGCGATTACATATGCAAGAGCATGAGCTTCCGCTTCATGTCCGGCAAGGTAAGGCCTGTGGCCAAGGGGGTCAAGAAATACGGCACGTTTGATGACGCGATGAAGACCACTCGCTTCATAGACTTGCAGATCGAGGGCGTGAAAGGCGAGGGCGCCAAGATCGCGATAATCGACACCGGCGTATCGCCTGACGCGCCATCATCGTTCAAGATCAGCATGCACAACATGAGCGTCGTGGATCGCGAGGAGCATGGCAGCTACATTCACGAGATTATTTTTCGCCTCGCGCCGAAGGCCGAGATAGGCGTGATCCAGCTCATCGGCGAGGACGTCCCAGACTACCTGCTAATCTCGGCGCTCGAGAAATGCATAGAGCTGGGGGTTCACGCGGTTAATATGAGCATCCAGAGCGAGTATTGGAGCGACGGCGAAGACCCCCTATCGCTTTACGTAAACTATCTTGCTCAGGAAAAGAAGATCGCGACATGCATCGCCGCGGGGAACGGCGGCCCATCATTCTGCACCATAGGGTCGCCGGGCGCGAGCAAGAACGCGATAACGGTCGGCGCGACCGACGCCTATGGCCGGATTTGGAAATACTCCTCGCGCGGCCCAACACTTGACGGCAGGTTCAAGCCAGACCTCGTGGCCCCCGGCGTCTTCATCTTCGACAACGAGCTACTTGAGGGCACGAGCTTCGCCACGCCATGGGCCACGTCCATAGCCGCGATAATGAACAGCATTCTCAGGTCGCCGGTCGCGGTCAGGAGATTGCTCCACCTCTCGGCCAAGCCGATCCCCATCGTCTACGAGGCCGACAAGAAGATAGTCTACAAGAGAAAAGCCGTGAAGAGGCCGAGCGTGCTGGAGCGCCTGGTCAAGCTATTCGGCGAGGCGTGGCCCATAGTCTACGACTCGCGCAACATCGCGGGCGCCGGGCTGCTTGACGCCAAGAGCGCATACGACCTCACGCTAGAATTGTTCAACAGCATTTCAGAAATAAAAACCGGGGGCGAGGCTGAAAGGCCATGAGCAGCACGTTTCAGGTAAGGAAGCTCTACTACGGCGAGGAGACAACATACGGCTCGGCCGCCACCATGAGCGACGTGTTCGGGCTGGCCACCACGTTCAACGCCGGCCCCGAGTTGGTCGCAGAGGACATAAGAGCAGGCGACAGGGTCTATCAGGCGAGGCTCCCGATAGGCCTGAACTTCTCCCCCTCAATCGAGTTTTACCCGCTCACGGGAAAGTTCCTGAAATACGTGTTCGGCAAGGTGACGAACTCCGGCACGGCCCCGCCATACACTCACACAATCGAGATCGGGACATCGCTAAAAAGCATAACAGTTGAATGTGCGAGGATAGGCGCATCAGGCGTGGCCGAGAGGGCCGTCGGCGTGTTGGTAGACAGCATGAAGTTCTCGGTAGATGCGGATGGAATCGCGACCGTCAGCCTAGATTGCAGGGCTAAGCAGGTGACCAAGGTCTCGCCATACACTGACCCGAACATCGCGATCCCGAGCAAGACGCCATACAAGTTTACCGACATGACGTTCAGCGTGGGCGGCACCGCATACGCGATAGTCACGTCCGCGAGCATAACCGTGAACAACAATCTTGAGGAGAGGCCGAGAAGCGGCGACTACATCTCTGGATTCGCCCTGACCGGCGCGGAATACGAGGCCGAGCTAGACCTATTGTTCGAGGACTACACGTTCATGGACATGATGCTCAACAAATCAACCGTCGATGCGGTGATCAACTTCCAGAGAAGCACAAGTGATTACATCAAGTTCACGCTAGATGATTGCCTCGTGGAATGGGAGGGCGAGGTCGATTTCGCCGGAGACGTATTAACGCAGACCGTGAGGCTCAAGCCTAAGACGATAACGGTCGAGGTCAAGGACGACATAGCAGCATACTAAAAAATGAAGATTGAGATAGTAATTCAAGGCGAGCCCATCAAGTTCATAGATGACGCCATCGAGAAATTCAAGAAAAAGGTTATCGACGCGCTGGCCGAGGCCGCGATAGAGGCATACGTGACCGCGAAGCAAGTCGTGCCAATCAGAACCGGCTTGCTATATCGCTCTATCAAGCTCGAGAAGAAAAGCCCGTTCGAGCACGTGGTCTCAGCCGGTTGGCCGACAAAGGAGAAGGGAAAACCATATTACGCGCCGTTTGTTGAGTTTGGAACAAGGAAGATGGCCCCGAGGCCATACATGAAGCCCGCGGCCGAGAAGGCGATCATGGTCTTGAAAGAAAAGCTATAAAGCCTAGGCTATAACGCGGTTTCAAATTTTTTCTCAGGATTTTTAGCCTTTAGCTAGACTAATCAAGCATGTCGGTTGAACGTGTCAAGGAGCTTGCTCAATCCGCGGCCAAATCCAACCTCTTCGAGCGGAAAAAGATGATCAAGATCCTAGACCAAGAATATATGATAAGACGATTAACACGCAAGGAGATGTTTGAATCCGGGCTTTCTTATCTCTCATCTTACTTGATGAGCCTTGGCCGCGAGCTAGAGCGCGAGAGCGATCTTGAGAAAAAGAAGAGGATCATCGAGGAGAGCGAGAAGACGCAATACGAGTTCGAGAAAAAGCTATTACTCATGAGCGTGGAGGGAATGACCGAGGAGAAGCTTGACGAGCTAGACATCAACACTTGGCGCGAGCTGTTGAGCGCGGTCGTGGAGTATAATTTTTTAACGCGAGCCGGGTTATCGGCGCGGCGAGAATCCAGAGAAGGCTTGATCCCGGGTATTTCGTAGAGCACCTCCTAGCCGAGCACTACCACTGGTCTCATGAGGACATCATGAACATGACCGAGGCGGAGATCGCATATTATCTCGCGACACTGATCATCCATGACATCGAGCCGCAGAAGGCTATGAGTAAGAGGGGCGAGAGAAAAGCGAGAAAATTTAGGTGGCGCTAGAAATTCAGACTTAAAAACATTAGATCGAGTGGGGGATCGGCATGCCGGAGCTTGGCACCTATCTCGTCACGATAGTCCTGAGGGCTCAGGAGGAGATATCGAACGCGGTCAGGAAAGCTTCCGAGAGCTTGAACGATCTCGGGAAGGCAAGCGGCAAGGCCTCATCAGTCCTAGGCGAGCTTGGGAAAATTGCGACTGGCGTGATAGGCGGCCTCATAGGCTTCAGCATTTTGCGAGATGTCAAGGATTGGGTTGAGGATAGCGTTAAGGCTTTTACAAGATTTGAGGCCGCCGCCGTGAGACTGGCGAGCCTATCGGCCCAGGCGGGGCAGAGCATAGAGGGGCTCTCGCTGGCCTACCGCGTCATGGCCTCCTCGGCGGCGTATCAGTTGGCCGTGACGGGCGAGCAGGCGATAGCCGCTCTCGAGTCCTTGGTCAAGGCGGGCCTGAGCGGGAGGGACGCGATGATGGCGCTCAAGGACGCGATAGTCTTGGCGAAGCTAGAGGGCGTGGATTTCTCGACAGCCGCGAATAACATGGTCCAGGTCATGGCCCAGTTCGGCATAACCGGCGACCAGGCCCGCCGGGTTGTTGATACTCTTGTCAATGCGTCGCGTCTTGGTATTGGTTCTGCTAATGATTTCGCGCAGGGCTTGGCTAACGTGGGCGCGACCGCGCGGGCCATGGGCATGGATCTTGAGGAGGCCACTTCATGGTTGGTGGTCTTGGAAAGGCGTGTTGGCTCGGCGCAGGAGGCCGGCACCATGTTCAATCGCTTCCTGCTGGATCTCTATGAGATCGCCGGGAAGCTCGGTGTCCCGATAAGAGATGTGGAGGGAAACCTGAGGAACGTGAACGACATCATGCTAGACGTGATCAACACGGTCAGGAGCAGCGGCATGAGCTTCGCCGACATGCAGGAGAGGCTTCAGGGCGTTGATGTTAGGGCGCTCAAGGCGCTAATGACCTTCGCGCAGATGACCGAGAACATCCAGGAGCTCAACGCCGAGATCTCGAGAAGCGGCACCTCATGGGAGGCCTACGCCAACTATCTCGAAACAACGGCGGGCAAGATCGCGAGGGTCGAGGCCGAGAACGACCGGCTGATGAGGAGGTTCGGCGCGCAGGCCGGCGTCTTGGAGGAGCTTAAGCTGGGATTCTTCAAGGTGGCCGACGCGGTGGTAACCTCGTGGCAGGGGATACTGGGCGCGGTGATGGGCTCAAAATTTGACCAGTATCTCGCATACATCGAGACGCACCTGAGGATCTTGGGCGACGTGTCGGAGGAGGCGGCGGCCCAGTGGCTGAGGGGATGGGTTCAGGCGGGAGACATAACCGCCGCCGAGGCGCTTAAGATCGCGGACGCGGTCGCGCTATCCGGCGAATACATCATGGACTTGGTCGAGAGAGCTGTTGATGCGGGCGTTGAGGTGCCGGACGCGTTCAAGGGGATCGCCGAGCAGATCAAGAAAACGAAAGAGGAGCAGGAAGGGCTTAACAGGGCCACGATAGACTATGAGAAGGCGGCCTCGATCATCCAGCAGGTGGCCCGAAGCTTCGGGCTACAAGGCGAGACGGTGGCCGAGCTGATCAACAAGATGTTCGGCCTGAACATAACCTATGACGAGCACGCGGACATCGTTAAGAAGCTTAAGGATGCGCTTGGCTTGACGGAGGATCAGGCCAAGCAGTTGATCATGGCCTTGGAGCAGGAGGCCCAAGCCCAGGAAAACGCCAAAGACAAGACGAAGGAGCATGCAGAAAGTCTCGAGGATCTCGTCAAGGCCATGTATGATGCGGCTAGCTCGGTTGTGAACTATGGCGCAATCACCGGGCCCCTCACAAGCAACCTCGACAAGCTGAGGGAGGCGATGGGGAAGGTGATCGAGAAGGGCGGCGAGATACCGAAGGCTCTCGAGGAGGCGTTCAACTACTTCAGCAGGCTGAACGAGCAGGTCATGGGCGCCGAGAAAAAGATGAAGGGATTAAGTGTCGCGAGCGAGATAGCCGGATACGGTATAAGCTACTACAACACGATGCTGAGCGTGAACCGGGCCCTGATAATCGATGAGCTTCAGGCCATAGACGCCGAGATCCAGAAGCGGAAGGAGCAGCTTGAGGCATATGAATTACAGGCCCAACAATCTCAGAGGGAGCGCGAGCTCTTGGCGGGCGCGATTAACCAGCTTAAGCAGGAGATAGCCGAGTGGGAGAACCGGAAGCAGACATTGCTTGACTCGATAAGTCTGACGGCGGAGCAGATAGCGACGCAGGAGAGGCTCAAGGCGGTTCAAGATGTCCTAAGCTTCACCACGCAGCAGTTGTCGCTTATGCAGACCGCGCTCCAGCTAGCGATGATGGGCGCGGGCGATACCGCCAACACGTTCATGAGCGTGATCATGGCCTTGACCAATGCGCAGAGCGACGGGATAGTGACCGAGGAAGAGTTCAAGAATATCCTGCAGCTCCTTGGCGTCCAGTTCGACGAGAGCGGAAGGCCCGTGATGAACTTCACGGGCATACTGCAAAAATTCAAGGACGAGGTGCAGGCCAACATCGAGAAGGTGCAGGGCTTCAGGAGCGAGCTCGCCAAGCTAGATGGCATGACGGTTCACACGTATCACTATCATCACGAGATAACCGTAAAGGAAGGCGGTGGAGGAGGCGGGGGAGGATTCGGGACGGCGCCCGAGTCGAGAAATGTCGGGGCCAAGCCGGCCCAGCTCGGCGAGTGGTATGCGCGCGAGGGCCTATACTACCTTCACCGCGGCGAGATGGTCTTGCCGAGAAACGTGGCGGAGTGGTTCCGGAATTATGGCCCCGTGGCCGCGCAGAAGAACATCCAGGTAAACATTAGCGTGAACGCGGGAGGCGTGGCCGACCCCAACGTCTTGGCCGAGATAGTCTCGCGCAAGCTGGTCCAGAGGCTGAGGGCGATGTGAAAATGAAATGGTTGGAAGAGCTTAGGAAGAATTGGCGGCTCAGGCTGGGCCTCGGAATGATATTCATGGCCTTCCTCGTTTTGGTGGATGAGGCGGTGAAGGAGGGATACGTGGTGAAGCTAAGCGACCTGTGGGCCGCGCCGCTCACGCATGAGCAGTTGTTTCTGATCTTCTTAATCGCGGGCCTAATGTTGGGGGCGAGAGCATGAGCGCGAAGAGGCTTCACCTCATCGGCGAGAACAGGTCGGGCAAGCATGATGTCTGGCCCACGGAGATACGCCTGAGGCTCGACCCCGGGAAGGGCCGCGGCAGGGAGAAGATCCTCGACAAGATCCCCAAGAAGCTGCTTGACAAGCTGAAGGAGGTGGAATCATGAAGACATACGTCGAGGCCATGGGGGTCGCGGCTAGGGAGGATGAGGAGCCGGACTTCATCAGGATAGACCTTGACGACATGCCCGAGGACGAGGCCATAAGCCTGATCAAGAGCCTCATGGCCCCGCCATACATAATCCAGAGGCACTGCTGCCATCATGATGAGGACTCGAAGAAGCCGTGCGAGATCGAGGTCTTGGAGGTGGTTGAGAAGTGACGATAACGCTCGAGGTCGAGAGGCCATACCTAAGCTTCGACGGTATAGATGACTATGTTGTAGTGCCTCATAATGATTTGCTGAACGTCGCATCGGGTAACCTGATAACTATCATCATGTGGGCTTATTTGACGGGGTGGCAGTCCGATTATTCAGTTGGCGTATTAATTGATAAAAGGACCGAGACGACGGCAAACTATAACTGGGAATTTACCGCTTCAACCATGCAATATAGGATTCATGCGAATAATACTCTTTACATCGTTTCTGTTCCACATTCGCTGAACACGTTAAACTACTATGCAATGGTTCTCAACGGCTCGTGGCTAGGCGGCTACCTGAATGGTGTGTTAAAATCCTCTCGAAACGATGTCCCGGCGACAACTGGTAACACCGTCAATCTCTACATTGGTCAAACCTATACAAACGCCTACCGCTCTCAAGGAAGAATATATCAAGTTCTAATCTATAATCGCGCACTAAGTGGTAGCGAGATACAATATAATTACCAGAACCCGGATTCACCAATCACTTCCGGCTTAGTCTTATGGCTCAAGATGGATGAGGGCTCCGGCACCACGGTTTACGATTATTCGGGCTATGGGAATCATGGGACGATCTACGGCGCGGCATGGAATAGAGAATTTTTCGACCAGACCTCGCGGCTAGTATCACTGCGCCATGGCCTGACTAGCCGTGAGCTTGAGCGGGTGGAGTTCACCCTCGCGAACGCGGATCTAAGGGTCGGCCAGAAGGTTAGGGTCAGGCGGGATGGTAAGGTATTTTTCGAGGGCATCGTCTATGAGAGGCGGAAGAGACATGATGGGAATTACGTGGGCGTGGAGGCCACGGCATACAGCCCGCTGATACTCTATGACCGGCAGGTCGTCTACCGCCTATACCAGACCGGGACAAAAGCCGGCGACATTATTCGAGACCTCGCGGCGCTTGAGCAGGACGTCAATACATTGGGCGTGGACGATGGCCCAAGCCTCCTGAGCAACTGGGAGATAGAGAACCAGACCGCGCTAGATGTCATGCGGTCGATCGCTAGAGGAACGAATTACTGGCTAAGGATGAGGCCAGCCGCAACATACCTCTCATTTGACGGCGTGGATGATTACGTGGCGGTTCCTGATTCATCTAGCTGGAAGCCCTCCAGCCTTACAGCCGAGATATGGATCTACCCATATGCTTGGCTTGACCAAGCAACAGGCTATAGTAGCC
>Ga0078972_1006193_pt1 | contig 28876 bp, 23 predicted proteins | sample YelNatPaOPGAMG01_FD_67568 | JGI IMG/M metagenome (GOLD analysis project Ga0078972, IMG submission 67568) | Hot spring thermophilic microbial communities from Obsidian Pool, Yellowstone National Park, USA - OP-RAMG-01 (SPADES assembly) (version 2) | ecosystem: Environmental > Aquatic > Thermal... | reverse complement strand
TAAATAAAGTTATTATTAATTTTAATAAATAACTATTAATATATTAATAAAATTATTAATAACAATTTAGTTGCTTCTTAATTTATAATCTACAGTAATTTACATAATTTTTTTTATTTATTTTACTAAATTATATAAATTATATTTATATATATTTATGTATTTCTTTTAATAAAAATATAACTCCTAAAATAATTATTTTAGTTATTATAAATTTAAACTTGGGGGAACTTTTATTTCCCCCAAGCAATAAAATTTTAAATAATAATTACCCTAATTTATTAAAAATTAATATAAACAGATATATTTAAATAATAATAAATTAAAAAATATAAACTAAAAATGTAAACTGATGTTTATAAATTTATTATAAGTTCCAAAAGTCTGGTAAATACATTTTTTCACTTCCGGCAAGAGCTGATTTATTACCTAGAAGACCAGCACTTGTCCAGTTTGCTGCTTTTTCTGCATCTATTGCAGAATCTCTATTTTCAACAATAGACATAATAAATTCATGAACAAGATGAGGATGAGAACCACCATGACCTGAACCTTGTATAAATGAAAGGTGTGATTTTTCTTCTTCATCCATAACTTCTTCAGATCTTGTAAATTTAGCTATTTCTTTTGGAAGCATATATCCTGTATCAGGAATTTTTACCCTTTGAGCATCCTCTTTACCAGTAAATAAAATTGGATCTTCATTATCTAGTCTATTCCATTCAAAAGCAAGTTTTTGACCATAAACATCAAAACTTTCAATATATTGTCTAACTGTATCATAAAGAGACCTTGTAACTTCGCCACCAATATCTGTATTTTTAAACTTCATGAGCATTGACTCAACAGCAAATGGACAATTCCATTTTTCAATATAATGTTCTCTTATTCTTCCTGAACCTAGTCCAAATACCCATTCAACCGGTGAATCTGCAAGAATTGCAAGTGGACTTACAGCATGAGTTGCATAATTTAGAGGTGGCCATCCTGGCCAAGGAGCTCCCCATTCTTCCATATCTTGCATGTGTGAGCCTCTAAGAAATTGAATTTTACCAAGTTTTCCTTCATCTTTTAATTTCTTAACATATAAAAACTCTCTAGTATAGGCTGCTGTTTCCATCATCATATAATTTACGCCAACTTTTCTTCTTAATTTAACAATTTCCTTGCAATCTTCAACATCTATTGCCATTGGAACCGTGCAAGCTGTATGTTTTTCTGCTTTAAGGCAATCCATAACAATAGGAGCATGAGTATCAGCAGGGGTAACAATATGAATAGCATCAAGTTCTTTTATTTTTAATAAATCCTTGTAGTCAGTATATAACCTATCTACTCCATATTTTTTTCCAGCAGCTTTTAATTTATCTTCAGATCTTTGGCAAATTGCATAAAGCTCTGCATAAGGATGATTCTGATAAATTGGAATAAAATCTGCACCAAATCCTAATCCAACAATGGCTACTTTAACTTTTTGGCTTGGCATAATTTCTCCTTTAATCCTAAAGTTTTTAAAGTTTTTTTATATTTTGTTTTTTTATTAAAATTACTTTAAATTAATTTTTAAAAATAATATGGCTTTTATAATATAGCTTTCTTATTTCTTTATTTATTTATTTCTTCATGCTTTCAACAAGAATCATCTCAATCTCGCCTCTATGATTTTCAGGATCAAAGTAGCTTTCAATTATTCTTTCATGAGGAAGTGAGTTAATTCTTTCATTCATTATATGAAGAGCAAGAGAATTAATTTCTATAGCCTTTTCAACTGGCATTCTTTCTGGATTAATATCTATGCCAAAGTATTCCTTGTAACCTGCCATTTTTAAAACATAAAGCATTGCTTCAGCTTGTTGCCATTCAACAACTCCAATATTTAAATCTTGATCATAGTTTCCCATAGGTTGGCTATTCCAATGTGTATTAAATAATCTACCTTCACGCAAGCATCTTGCAATTGCATAAGGTGTATCTTCTCCACCCATTCTTATATGACCAATCTCTGGCTGCATTCCCATTATAGGAATTCCTTTTGCAAGTATTTCTTTATTTATTTTATTTGTAAGCCTTGATTCAATATCTTTACAAGCTATAAGACCATCTGAAGTTGTTCTATAAATATTATTTGGTGCAGGTTCGTAAGGTTTTGGCTCTATGGCACAAATAATACCTGGAACCTCATCAAGAGCCATAGCAACTGCACTTTCAAATCTATCCCACATATCGTAAAAATTAGTACCAAGTGAATAAGTATAACCATCAATACCTGGCCAAATTCCTGCATGATGAAGTTTTTTCTCTTTTGCAAACTTAAAGCAATTAACTAAAGTTTCAATAGCTTTATCACGATATTTTTTTATCGGATTTGAAAGTGAACCAAATTCATATTCTTTTGGATAAAAAATAGCTGGATAACAAGACTGTAAAACTATACCTGCTTCTTTTTCAAGCCTTTCATATAAATAATAATTTTCTTCATTTACTTCATTAGGATAATGAGCTTCTATTGCCCTTACACCATATTTAGCCATGCCAGCAGCCATTTCAATTCGCTCTTCAATAGTTTTATTTGGTACATAAGCTTCATGAAACCTTCCGCCACCTGGACTAAAATACCATATACCAACAGAAATTTTTAAATCCAGTTCAAAGCTATTCATGTGTTTTAATAATTCTTCTCTTGAAAGCCTCTTGCTTTGATAACTAGTATTAGTTATTGGATATTCCATATTTACCTCATTTTTATGTAATATAATAAATAAAAATTACAAATTAAATTTTTTACTTAACTCGTTTTAATAAATATTATTAAGATATTAAGAAACTTTAATTTGAATCTTTAATTGCTCTCCTGGATTTGTTCTTAATAATTTTATTGCTTCCTCTAATTTTTCAAGAGGATAAGTTCCTGTAAGAATTGGCTCAACATCTACTAAACCTTCATTAATTGCTTTAATAGCTGTAGCCCATGATAATGGAGCAAGCCAAGCTGAACGAATTTGCTTATCCATTGTATGAAAACTTAATGCTGGAATTTTAAATACATCATCTGCATTTGGAAGCCCAAAGTGAACTATTATAGAACAATTTCCTGAAACTTCAACAGCTTGTTCAAATGCTGCATTTGAACTTGTAGGAACAATTGCTCTATCAGCTAAATGTCCATCTGTTAAATTTGCAATTTCTTTTTTAAGATCTGCAGTGTAATATTTAGAATTTTTATCTACAACATTAAATATATAATCTGCACCAAATTTCTTACCTTGTTCAAGCCTCCAGTCATCATTTGTTGCACCAATTAAAGCAATTTTTCCAGCACCTACTGATTTACATAATTGTACCATCATCATTCCCATAGCACCTGGCCCAAAAATTGCAACAAAATCACCTGGCTCAATACTAAGCTTTCTAATTGCATTCACTACACATGCAAATGGTTCTGTAAAAGCACCTGCAGCATAACTAACGTTATCAGGAAGTTTAAATAAACCAGTATATCTTGAAGAGCAATATTCAGCAAAAGCACCATTTACTGAAACTCCTGGTACTATTAAATTTTCACATAAATGAGTATGACCTTTAGCACAAGGGATACAAGCATTACAATTTTGAACTGGGTTAACTACAACCCTGTCCCCAGGTTTATACAAACCCATTTCTGCTGGAACCTTACCAACTTCTACAACTTCTCCTGTAAATTCATGCCCTAAAATTAATGGGCCTTTGCCATCAGCTGTACCAAGAGGTGAAAGTCCATAGTAATAAGATATATCAGAACCGCAAATACCAACATTTTTTATTTTAATTAAAACATCAACATCCGTTACCTCAGGGATAGGAATTTCCTCAAGTTTCATTTTTTCTGCTTCATAAAATACTTGGGCTTTCATTTTTCCTTTCATTTTAGCCTCCTAAAAATTTATTAATTTTTGTAATTAAAATATTAAAACTTATCAAGAATAAAAAATAATGACCAACAAATATAAAAGAAAAACAACTTATTTTAAATATTAATACCAAAATAATACCAAAAACTTTAATAATTAATTTTTTTAATCTTAAATAAATATTATAAGTTTAATACAAATTTTACTTTAAAATTTACTTTAAAAGATTAATTCATTAACTATTTTCCATACTTTTTAATAAGATTATCCAAGAATTTCTTATTATCAGCAGTTACCTCCATTGCATTTGGCCAGAAGCAAAGATCAATTGGCCACCAGTCATCTTTATAGCCAGCATCAAGAATTGCAGGAATTATTTCATCAAAGTTAAGTTTACCAGTGCCTAAAGGTGCATGAGTACTTGTTTCATTGTCATGAAGAGTACCATCAGAATCAATTAAATGAATAGCACCAATTTTTCCTGTTAACATATAAGCAAACTGAACAACACCTTTTGGTAATGTTTCTTTTTCTCCCAATTGCCTTGCACCCACTACACTGCACATATATGCATGGCAAGAATCAAACATTACAGAAAAATTGGGATTATCTACTTTATAAACCATTCTAACTACTTCACTTGGTTTATTAAATAAAAAGCCAGGTTCAAACTCCCAAACTAGCTTTACTCCTTCTTTAGCGCAAACATCAGCTGATTTATTCCAAACAGAGGCAATCTTATTAAAGCAAGTTTCATAATCCATTCCGCCAGGGATACCTGTTGGAGGCTCAACAGTGTCTACTCTTAATTTTGGTATATTTAAATCAACACAAAGTTCAAGATTGCCTTTTAAAGCTTTAATATAATCTTCTTCGCTAGAAGTTGCGGGAGATGGAAATGGTGCAGCCACTCCTGAAAGTCCAAGATGATATTTTTCAAGTAATTTTTTTACTTTCATTCTTTCTTCTTTAGTATTTGAAGGAAGATGTGGCGGAAATGCACCAAGTTCAAAACCATCAAAGCCAAGCTCAGAAATTCTTTTTAAAACGTCTTCAAGGGGAATTGGAGCTTCAGAATAGCCGCCCCAAATAAACGCCCAACCACCAATTGATGTTTTCTTTGCCATTTTTGCTCCTTTTAAAAATATTTTTTAATATAAATATAAATTTAATTTTTAAAATTTATTATTTTTTATATGTTATTTTTTATATGGTTTAATTTTTGGTACATCTTTATTAATATCAGGACCAAAAAATTTAATAATAAGTAAATCTTCTTTACCATCATTTTTAACAGTTAATGGCTTTATTGCTCTATCATGAGAAATAAGTAGCTCATCACACTCAAAATTTCCAGCTTCAATTCTGTGACCATCATAAGTTCCTGTACCTTTCCAAACAAGAATGTTATAAACTCCATTTTCTTTGCTTGTAAAACTTTGCCCAGGCTTTACTACAAGTCTTTTACCTGAAAATTTTGTTGTATTATAATAAATCCAATGCTCTACTCCGCCTTCTTGTTTGGTTTCTTCTATAAAAATATTTGGTAGATGATGGTTTTCATAAAAATAAGGATCTCCATTTGCAGGCCAGTCAAGCTGATCTAATATTATTCTTTCACCATACTTTTCTCTATCTTCTTTTCTTACATCTTTAAATAAAAGCTCTTTAGAAATTATTTTACCTGCATTAAGTGCTTGCAGCATTGCAAAAACATCACTATCTTCCTGAAGTTCAATAGTTAATGCTGTTCCTGGAGCGTGAAGAACTCCTGATGGTAAGAAAAATCCTTCCCCTGGAACATTTAAATAAGCTCTTGAATGTTGTAGTATCATATCATCTTTCCATTCAACAAGATATGGAAGAAGGATATCATATTTCTTTTCATCAACTATGTATGGATGAACTCCAAAGAATGTTTCAGGATGAGGACCTGTATCAACACCTTCTGGGAAATAATAAGCTTCATCTTTTGAATTTCTTCCTACAAGCTTAGCATCTTTTTCCATTTGATGAATATGATAAGGAATTCTTGCACCAAAGTCATAAATTTTAGCAAGTCTTCCTAAACCTTTGTGGGTTTTTGCATATTCTTTACCCATTATTAAATCCCCTGCTTCATCAACAGCAGATTTTAAGGTTATTTTTTGTTTTGAATCAATATTTGCAAGATAACTTAAACCTTCATCTTCTGGTCCTATTGCATTATCAGCTTTTGTTACAGAAGCAAGCCATCTTTCACAAATAAAACCTCTTTCTCCAACATCATATGCTTCTTCAGCAAGACCAAGTCTTCTTCCAGGTGGTAAGAAATCTCTTGCAACCCAAGCTGGCTCTAAATTTAATATCCCATTCCCTTTTTCTAAGGCTTTCTCAACAATTTCTCTAATTTCTACCATGGTTTCCTCCAAAAAATTAATAAATTTTTAAAAAAATAAATATTCTTAAATTTAATTAATAAAAAATTTTATTAAAAACAATAAATAAAAAACAATTTGAAACTTTTATAGAACAAAAATAAAATTAAAAGCTTAATTAAAATGTTAGTTTTATACAAACTACTTTAAAAAATTAAATTTCAAGTCTTTTACCACTTTCATAATCAAATATATGAGATCTATCCATCATAAAATTTGCAAAAACTTTATCTCCAATATTTGCATTAAATTTTGTTGGTGCAACAGCTTTAAAAATTAATTCATCAGAAACTTTTAAGTTTAAAACATCTTCAACACCCATGCTTTGTTTAAAATAAATACTACATTCAAATGAATTAATTTCTTGCTTTTCTCTACTAACTATAATATCCTCTGGCCTAATACCTAATATTACACTTTTACTTTTTGCGTTTCCAACAAGTTTGCATTGATAATCATTTAAAGAACATTGCATTGCCCTATCTCTTTTACCAATAATTAATTTTTTGCCATCGATTTCAGCATCGAGGAGGTTTATTGCTGGGCTTCCAACAAATCTTGCTACGAAAGTATCAATAGGTTTGTTATAAATTTCATCTGGAGTTCCAGTTTGTAAAAGAACTCCTTCATTTAAAACTCCTATTCTATCACCCATTGTCATTGCTTCTATTTGATCATGAGTAACATAAAAGAAAGTTTCTCCTAAATCAAGATGAAGTCTTGCAAGTTCTGTCCTCATTTCTTCTCTTAATTTTGCATCAAGGTTTGAAAGTGGCTCATCCATTAAAAATACTTTAGGAGTTCTAACAATAGCTCTACCTATTGCAACCCTCTGCATTTCACCACCACTTAAGTTTATAGTTTGTCTATCTAGTAAATGCTCCACATGTAAAATTTTAGCAACTTCCGCAACTTTCTTGTCAATTATATCCTGCGGGGTTTTTCTTAAATTAGATTTAAGTGGAAACTCAAGATTTTGTCTTACAGTATAATGTGGATAAAGAGTATAATATTGAAAAACAAAAGCAACATCCCTCATTGCAGGTCCCAAATCATTTACTTTAACATTATCAAAATAAATATCCCCTTTGTCAGGTTTCTCTAAGCCAGCAATAAGTCTTAAAGTAGTAGTTTTACCTGCACCAGTTGGTCCAAGTAAAACAAAAAATTCTTTGTCTTTTACATTAATATCAATTTCATTTACTGCAGTAATCTCTCCAAATGACTTTTTTAATGAAACTAATTTTATTTCGGCCATATAATTATCCCCTAACTTTTTAATAAATATTACATTTAATTACATTAACGAATTTTCAGTTTCTTTATCAAATAATGAAACTCTGTCCATATCAAAACCAATATAAGCATCTGCGTTTATATCAGGCGTAACAACTGGAAGAGTTCTAACTCTTACAGTATACTTATCTAGTTTTACATCAACTATGTTATAAGAACCCAAAGTTTCAGTTATAAATACCTTTGATTTTAAATAATTATTTGTTTCTTTAAATTCAATATAAATATCTTCTGGTCTAACACCAAATACAATTACTTTATCTACTTTCCCTTTATCAATAATAACCTTTTGTAATTTATCTGGAATTAATAAAGGTTTATCTATATTACCAATTTTTAAAGATACTTTACCATTTGCATCTTTAAATGGAATGCAATCCATAAAGTTCATTCCAGGGCTTCCTATAAAATTAGCAACAAATAAATTTTTAGGATAGCGATAAATATCTTGAGGTGTATCAACCTGCTGTAAAACACCTTTATTCATAACAACTACTTTATCACCCATTGACATTGCTTCAACCTGGTCGTGCGTAACATATACTGTAGTTGCTCCAACATCAACATGAAGTCTCTTTAACTCAGTACGCATTTCTTCTCTAAATTTTGCATCAAGGGTCCCAATTGGTTCATCTAAAAGAAATACTTTAGGTCTTCTAACAAGAGCTCTTCCTAAAGCAACTCTTTGCATATCTCCACCTGCAAGTTCTCTTGGTTTTTTATTTAAAATATGCTTAATTTTTAATAATTCAGCTGCTCTATTAACTTCTTCATCAATTTGTTTCTTTGAATAACCTTGAGCTCTTAAAGGAAAAGACATATTCCCATAAACTGTCATTTGTGGATATAGGGCGTAAAGTTGAAATACAAAAGCTATATCTCTTTGTGAAGCTCTTTTAAAAGTAACATCTTCTCCATCTAATAAAATTTGCCCTTCATCTGGTAATTCCAAGCCAGAAATCATTCTTAAAGTAGTTGTTTTACCACAACCTGAAGGACCTAGTAAAACCACAAATTCCTTATTTTTAATTTCTAGGTTTAAGTTGTTTACAGCAACTAAACTGGCAAATCTTTTAATTATGTTTTTTAAAACTATTTCTGCCATCTATTAAATCTCCAATCTATTTTAATTATATAAAAAATATTAATTAATACATTATAAGTCTTAATATATAATTTATTTGTTTGTATTAATTAATTTTTAATTATTTATTTTTAATCTTAAATTTTAATTTTTAAAAAATTAGAAATTTAATTTAAGTTATTTTTCTAATTTAACTTAAAATACCTTTTAAGAATCTAAGCCCCTTCTCAGCTAATGCAAAATCACTTTTTTCTGTTTGCCTCCAAATTGAAGCAGCTTTAGCAATAACTTTATTTTCAGGAGTAAAAGATTCAATTACTACCCACTTATCATAATTAATTCTTCTAAGAGCATCTGCAATTGCTTTCCAGTGAACCTGACCTGTTCCTGCTGCGCCTCTATCATTCTCACTAGCATGAAACATATAAAGCAAATCTCCCGCATCTAATATTGCCATAGCTGAATTTTTCTCTTCAATGCTCATATGGAATGCATCAAGATGAATTTTTAACATTTTGCTACCAACATCATTAATCATTCTGATTGCATCTTTACAAATATTTATAAAGTCAGTTTCAAATCTGTTTAAAGGCTCTATTGCAATATATACTCCATATTTTTCAGCCCATTGGCAAACTTTTCCTAAATTTTCAACAACAGTATTCCATTGAACTTTTTTTTCTTCTTCTGGTACTAAATTTGCTCTACCAACTGCTGAATAAACAGGGCCTACTAATAAATTACAATCAAGTTCAACACAAGCCTCAAGACAATCTTTAATATAAGCAAATCCACCTTCAATATGCTCTTTATTTGGACCACGTATATCCCTATCTTCTCCAAATAATCCACAAATTGAAGAGCAAACCAGTCCATTTTCTTTAAATGTTTTTAAGGTTTTCTTGTAGTCAATATCTCCTTTTTTTTCAAGGGCAATTTCTACACCATCAAAACCTAACTCACTAAATTTTTTTGTTAAGCTTTTTACATGCTCATCAGTATATGTACCAGTAAATAACAATGTATTAATTCCAAATTTCATTTATTGCCTCCAATAATTATTTGTATTATCCCCTATTATTCTATTAATAAAATAAATAAAACTTAACAATGATGCTAAAATAAATTACAGATATAACAATAATATAATTAAATTTCTGCTAATTATAATTATTTAAATTATATTATTCAAAAATGCAAAGTTCCTTTTTACCTGTTTCTGCAGATTTTAGCATTGCATCACAAATAACAGCATTTCTATAACCATCTTCAAATGTAGCAACATATGGTTCAAGAGCCTTATTTTCCATAACTGCATTCACCATATTGTATGCTGTATGAACAAAAGTATTTTCCCATCCAATTATATGACCATGTGGCCACCAAGATTCATAATAAGGGTGATAGGATTCAGTAACATTTATACAATGAAATCCTCTGGTTTCAACCGGTTCTTCATTAGCCCAATAAACCCAAAGATTATTCATGTTCTCTAAATCCCACCAAATACTACCTTTTTCACCATTAATTTCGATAACGTTAGAATTTTTTCTACCAGCACAAAATCTTGAAGCTTCAATTGTACCAATAGCACCATTTTCAAATTCAACAACTGATGCAAAAGCATCATCAACATCTACTTTTTCTTTTTTCTTTGTTGACTCATCATATCTTTCATTTATAAATGTTCTAGTTACAGCCATAACTGATTTAAATTCACCACATAAAAATCTACCAAGATCAATAATATGAGCTCCTAAGTCTCCAAGTGCTCCACTTCCAGCTAAAGATTTCTTTAATCTCCAAACCATTGGAAAATTAGGATCCATTATCCATTCTTGTAAATATCTTGCTCTAAAATGATAAATCTTACCAAGTTTGCCATCCATTATAAGATTTTTTGCTAAAACTATTGCAGGAACCATACGATAATTAAAATCACAAATATTTTTAACATTATATTTCTTTACAGCATCTCTCATCTCTTTTGCTTCAGCTGCATTTCTCGCAAGTGGTTTTTCGCAAACTATATGCTTGCCAGCTTTAGCAGCTTCAATAGAAGGTTCAGCATGAAGGCTATTTGGTGTACCGTTATCTACAATTTGAATTCTATCATCATTTATAATATCCTTCCAATTTGTAGTATATTCTAAATATCCATATCTTCTTGCAGCTTCAGCAACTTCTGTTTCAGGAACACCACAAATTTTTACAAGCTTAGGAATAGCTGCAGGTGGCCAGAAAATATAAGGCATTTGTTTCCAGCCATTTGAATGAGCTTTACCCATAAAAGCATGTCCAATCATACCAATTCCTATTTCAGGAATTTCTCCAATTGTTTTTTTCTCTGAAGCCATGGCAACAAATCCAACTTTTTTTTCTTCTGCCATAATTTACCTCGCTTTTTAAATGTTTAGTAAATTTTAATTTTTAATAAATTTAAATTTTTAAAGCATAATTAAAACATCTAATATTACCTTTAAAATATCTTAAAGATATTAATTAAATTAAAATCAATAATAATTTAATAATTAATTAAACTAAGCCCACCACATTTGACCAACAGATTCATAAAGAAGAACACCTTTAAGGAAGCTAATTGCTTTATTTAGCCCTTCATTAGCTGACATTAAAGGATCTTCATGCTCGATGCTAATAACTCCATCATATCCAATTTGTCTTAAAGTTGATACAAAAGCATTCCAAAAGTCATAACCATGTCCATATCCAACAGTTCTAAATGTCCACGCTCTTTTTGCAATTTCACTATAATGCTTCCAATCATTAACTCCTCTAAACTCAACAACTTGCTGATCTATTTTACTGTCTTTTGCATGAACATGAATAATAGCACTACCTAAGCACTTTATACTTACAAGAGGATCCATTCCCTGCCAGAATAAATGGCTTGGATCAAAATTGCAGCATATCTCTTCCCCAACAGCTTCCCTTAACATTAAAAAAGCTTCTGTATTGTAAACTGTGTCTCCAGGATGCATCTCTAAAGCAACACATACTTTGGCTTTTTTTAATTTTTTTGCCATTTCTTTCCAAAATGGAATAACTTTTTTCTCCCATTGCCACTTTACAGATTCCCCAAAATAAGGAGGCCATGGACAAGTTATCCAATTAGGATCCTTAGAATCTTCACTTGCACCAGGACAACCAGCAAATCCATTTATTGCTTTAACACCAATAGCAGAAGCAAGTTCAATGGTTGCTTCAAAATCATCAATATGCTGTTGGGCAATTTTCTTATCAGGATGCAACATATTAGCATGACAGGCAAATGCAGAAATTTCTAGATTATTTTTCTCAGCAACAGCTACCCATTTTTTTATAGCATCTTTGTCTTTTAATAGTTCTCTTGGATTACAATGTACTTTACCAACAAAACCACCAGTACCAGGTTCTATTGCAGAAAGTCCAGCCTCTTTTGCAAGCCTACAAGCATCTTCCCAAGATTTATCCATAAATACATTTGCCATAACTCCTAATTTCATATTTAGCCTCCTGATAATTTATACTTATAAAACATTTTTATAAAATTTTTTTTAATTAATTATAAATATAAAATCACTTAATATAATAAAATAAAAAATCTATCAAATAACCTTTAAATAATCTTATACTATTTAATTTTCTCTTCTATAGCGGTTTTTAATATTATCTTATTTTTATTTTATTATTTAATATGAGAAGCAACCATATAGCCAGCTACTCCTGTAAGCAATATTGGAAAACCATATTGGAACAAGGGCTTAAACAATGGTTGACATAATGCAAATATACCAAATAACATTAACCACATAAATATTGGCTCAAGATAAGCTCTTTTAAATTTTCTAGCTCGCCACATTGCAAGCCCTAGTATTAAACAAAAAATTACAGAAACTACTAATGAAATAAATGGAAAAGGTTTCATATTTTTCTCCTACTTTCTTATTGCACCAAAAGTTATACCACGAACAAGATTTTTTCTTAAAAGTACTGTAAAAATTAACGCAGGTATAATAAATAATACAGAACCTGCAGCAGCTGCTCCCCAGTCATAACCTAAAACTCCCATTTGATAAGGAAGCCAAGCTGGAACTGTTTGAGCAATAGTTTTTGTTAAAATAAACGCAAAAGCATACTCGTTCCAAGCAAATATAAAACAAAATACTGCAGTAGCTGCTATTCCTGTCATTGCTTGAGGAACAACAATCTTTCTAAATACTTGAAATCTTGTATAGCCGTCTACCATAGCTGCTTCTTCGTATTCAATAGGAATTTCATCAATGAATCCCTTTAATACCCATACAGCAAATGATAAATTAAAAGCAGTATATAATAATATTAATCCTATATGGGTATCTGTTAAAGCAAGCTTTCTAAACATTAAGAATACAGGAATTAAAACAATAACTGGAGGTAACATTCTTGTACTTAAAATAAAAAACATCAAGTCATCTTTACCACGAATCTTAAATCTTGAAAATCCATAAGCAGCAAATGTTGCCATTATAATTGTAAGCGCTACACTTGCTAAAGTAATTATTAAACTGTTTAAATAACGTCTTGGTAAATCACCAATTCTTACTATTTGTTCTCCACTTTCTTTGTATGTTAATCTTTCGTACCATTTCATCTTTGCAATTTCTTCTGCAGTTGGTTTATCATTTGGAGGATAAACTGTTCTTGCAGTAAAAATTCTTACATAAGGTGCAATAGTTGGCTTAAATATAATTTTAGGTGGCCAATCTTTTATAGTATTCCATGGTTTAAAAGAAGTATCAATTACAAAAAGAAGTGGCACAAGATATACAAAAGTAATTATGCATATTAGAATTATTACTATAATTCTCCATACGCTAACCCGTCTTTTATTAACTGATGCCATAAAATAATCCTTTCAAAAATAAAATCATTATCTTTATTGTTTAGCTTTATTTAAATATTTAACAAAAATATTAGTAATTGCTATTATAATTATTAAAACTATATATCCTAAAGCAGAACCAATGCCTGTTTTCCAAGTTACAAATGCAGTATCATATAACGATATTGATAATAATGCAGGTGCAGATGCACCTCTTCCTGATATACCCATAGTTACATCAAATACTTTAAAAGCTTCCATTGTTCTAAATATAAGAGCAATTAAAAGTAAAGGCCAAACCATTGGTAGTGTTATTCTTGAAAACTTATACCACCAAGAAGCCCTGTCAACTTCTGCAGCTTCATATAAGTATTGAGGAACAGCCCCAAGACCCGCTAATGCCAGTAGCATAACAAATGGAGTCCACATCCAAATATCAGCTATAGCTGAAGCATATAAATTATATTTTAAATCAGTTGCCCAGTCAATTTTACCTAGCCCTAATAAATAATTAAACATACCCCAGTTAGGATCATAAAATAATTTCCACATAAGACCTACAATAACTGGTGACATTGTCATTGGTAAAACAAGTAAAGTAGTAATAACTTCTCTTCCTTTAAATTTTATTTGCAAAAGAAGAGCAAAAGCAAAACCTAAAATCATTTCTCCGCCAACAGATAAGACAACATATTTCGCAGTAGTTATGAATCTATGCCATATATCTGGATCATTAACTAATCGAATATAATTTTCTATTCCTAAAAATCTCGGATTTTTACCCCAAACTAAAGGAAATTTTGCAGTAAAATTTGAGAAACTTAAAATAAGTGAATAAAACAAAGGAAAAATATTAATTACTATCAATAAAATAATCGTTGGCAATATAAACATTCTAAGAATAGCCTGATCTTGTAATGCTCTATATTGAATTAATGTGCTTGAATTTTCATTTGATCGTCTCGCCATTTTTATTCCCTTTTAATTATTTCTACTAATTCTTACTGCCCTGGCAAAAGCCAGGGCAGTTTTTTAATCATTAAATTTTATTTTAAATAACCTGCATCTTTAAAGATTTGAGTCCAATCAGCTGCGCATTTATCTGCAGCTTCTTTAGCTGTACCTTGACCATTAATGATATAAGGACCAAAATCAGCACTCATTGTCTTTAAAAGATCAGCATATTGTGGAACTGACCAGAAGTCTTTCATTATATTAAGAGTAACGGCAAATGCTTTGTTGTAAGGTGTTGCATTAAGGAATTCATCTGATTTTAATACATCAACATTGCAAGAATATCCACCTAACTTAGCCCATGCCATTTGAGTATCTGGTTGTATAAACCACTCAAGCCATTTTAAAGCTAAATCTTGTTTCTTTGAATAAGTAACAACTGAAGCACCTTGACCACCTAAAGCTGATGCTTGGTATGTCTTACCATCTTTTGCTTTATGAGGTGGGCATGCAAAATATCCAGTGTTTTTAGCATATGGGCTTGTAGCTTCATTAGCTAAAGCTGGAAGGAATGCAAAATAGTTACAAGTCATAGGAACTTTACCACCAGTGAAAGCATCGTTTGCTTTTACATAGAATGCATCATTAAATGCAGGTGGTGTATATTGGAATAATGCTCTATAGTTTTCGGTTCCTTCAATTGATTGTGGACTATTTAAAATTCCCTCAACCTGATATGTTGATTGATTCCCAATATCTCCGCCAAACTCCCACATTTCATTTTCTAGGAACATAGCCATTGAATCATAACCATTATCACCGTAAATTGAGATTCCATAGAAATCTTTATCTGGTTTGTGGAAAAATTTTGCTATATCAAGAAGTTGGATCCAATCTGTTGGAACTCCTAAATCATAACCAAACTGTTTTTTAAATGCTTCCTGATTCTTAGGATCTTCAAATAAATCTTTTCTGTAAGCCCAACCAAGAGCATCTCCTTCTACAGGAACAGCATAATACTTTCCACTGCCTTTTGGATACTCAGCATAAGCTGTCATTGAAGCTGCAGTCATAGATTTGTCAACACCATGATCTTTAATCCATTGTGTTAAATCTACATAATGACCACCTGTAGCCATTGTACCAATATCCTGGCTATCACCAATAATTATATCCCATGCATCTGATTTAGCAATCATTTCAGTGTTATATTTTTGAACGAATGTTTCCCATGGGATTTGTTCAACTGTTACACCAATTCCAGTTTTCTTGGTGAAATCTTCAGATAATTTCTGAAGATAATCTGCTGGTGCCCATTGTGCCCAAACAATTTTAATTGATTGACCACCAGCTGCTGCTGTGGTTGTGGTTTCAGCTGCTGCTGTTGTCCCAGCTGCTGCTGTGGTTGTGGTTTCAGCTGCTGCTGTGGTTTCAGCTGCTGCTGTTGTAGTTGTTGTTGTTTTGCAGCCAACTAGCCCTAAGCTAACTACCATAGCTACTGCTAGTATCATTGCTGCAATTAACATCCATTTACTTTTCATATTTACCTCTTTGTCCTCCTTTATTAATTGCAATTTACCATTGCTTTACTTTCTTAGATAACTAAATTATTAATAAAAAACAAAAAACTTTAAATAATTTTTAACTGCACAACCCTCCCTTCAAATTAAATTTCTTGCAGTAAACAATAATAACAATGGTAATTTTAAAAAAAATAATAATAAAATAAATTTTACAAATTAAAAATTACTTATTACCAAAATTATTATTGTAAAAATACTGCAAAACTCTAATTTAAAAGAACAAAAAAAACAATATTAAAAAAACCTATAGTACAAAATGTACAAAATATTTTAAAAAATTTAATAAATATATTTTTTACCCTATTTTTTTTATTATAATGTTTTTATTTTACCCAATCTTTTTATTTTATACTAAGCTTAATTTACTTGAAAAAATTATTTATAACATATGCCGCAGCACCAAGAACCCCTGACATTTCACCAAGCTCTGAGAATTTTATTTTTGTATCCTTTCTAACACTCGTTAAAGAAATTTGTTTTACTTTTTTCCTAAGTTGTCTTAAAAAGTTTTCTCCAGCTCTTGTATATATTCCATAAATAACAATTACTTGTGGATCATAAATTAAAATAATATTTGATATTCCAACAGCAAACCAATTTATAATGTCATTCATTGCAAAAACTACAAGCTTATCATTTTTTTTATAAGCTTCAAAAATATCTTCTGGTGCTAAATCATTTAAATTTCCATCATTAGACTTATTAAAAATTATGGAATCAGGAAATTTGCTTTTATTATCTAAAATTATCTTCTTCAATCTATCAATTGAAACCATAACTTCAAAGCAGCCTCTAGAGCCGCAGGCACAAACAATTTCCTCTGATGGATTAATTACCATATGACCAACTTCGCCCATTATTTTGTGGTAGCCTCTTTTTATATCATTTTCTATTATGACTCCTGCCCCAAGTCCGTAACCAGCCATTAATGAAATAATATTACTTACATCTTTTGCTGATCCTAATGTTTTCTCTGCAAAAACCTGAAACCTACTTATATTATCTAAAATAATTGGCACATTCTCTGGAATTTTTTTCTTTATTTTTTCTCTCATTCTTATATTTTTGCCCCATGAAGAATAATGAGGAGAATAAAAAACAACACCATCATCAAAATCAGTAAGACCATATATTCCAATTGCTATTCCAATTATTTTAGAACTTTCAATCTTATTATTTTCAATAAGTTTATAAAAAAGCTTAGAAATTTTATCAATAACAGAATCAACATCTTCGTTTGGTATTAATTCTATACTGCAACTATCCACCACATCATATCTTAGATTTGTAATAGCAGCTTTTAATTTATTTGCAGTAATTATCATACCAATAGCGTAAGCCCCATTTGCATTAAATTTAAATATATTTGGTTTTTTACCGCCTTCTTCTGTTGAATTACCTTTTCCAGATACTACTACAAAACCTTTCTCAATATAATATTTCATTATTTTCATAATAGTGGGCTTACTTAAATTAGAATCTTGAGACAATTGGGCAACTGAAATCTCGTCATGATCTCTTAAAATATTGAGAATGTGCTTCCTGTTAATTTGTTTTAAAATTTTTTGTTTTCCTAGAGTTGTCATTAAATTAACTTTAAAATAATTAATAAGATTTATGAAACACTTTAGCAAAAATGATAATATATCATAAAAAAAAGTTAGTCAAATAAATTTTTAAATTAAAATATAAAACCCTGTTAGGAAACACAATTACAATACTAAACGCAAATTATTTAATTTTCAAAGAACTTATACATATATATTAGTAATTAATAAATATTTAAGTGTTAAAGTTTTAAATTACATTTTTAATCTTAAGTTTAGAAAAATAAATGATTCTTGTATTAAAGAAGTATTATTATTTAAATTTTTATAAAAATTAAAATTTATTTATTATAGTTGATATTATAGTCACAATTTTTATTAAAATAAAGAAAAATTTAAAAAAGATTATAAATTAAATAATTCTAATTTTTTATTTATTTTTTTTTGTAAAGTTTTATAATTTAAAACTTAAAAAATAACCTTAAAAATTCAAAGGAGAGATGAATTGGCAAATAATTTAAATAATATAATTAAAAAGAATAATAAAAGCACAATCACCACTGAAAAAGATACTTTTAAAGATTATATTCTTCAACTCCCAAATTTTTTAGCAATATTTCTTGTGCCAATAACTTATTTGTCGATTTCTCCTGCCTTAATAGAAATGGGAAAGGATTTCCATACACAACCAACAAATATTAGTTTGATTTTTACTTTCTTTCCTTTGGGAATCATGGCTGGACAATTAACATCAGTTTTTTATAACAGAAAATTTAAACGTTCTAGTATAATATTAGCGTGTTATTCTTTGCTTATTTTAATAAATTTATCTTTATTTTTTGTGAATCATTTATATGTTTTTTATATTTTAAGCATTTTTGGTGGTTATCTTATTGGTATAAATTATGTGCAATCTACTGAAAATATACTTGCTTGCAATGTAAAAAACAAAGATAGAATCGTTACACTTATGGTAACTTTTCACCCAATTGGCGCAATAATTGCACCACTAATTTCGTCTTCTTTAATTAAAAACAATATAAGTTGGAGATATACTTATTTAGTCGTTGCAATTGTAACAATAATTGTAATGATATTATATGCTTCGATTTCACTTAAAGGACAAAATAAGGTAATTGCAAATACTATTCAAAAAATTTCATTTAGAGAAGTTTTTGTTGATAGAAAAATAAATTTTATGTATTTCATGACTCTTTTTATTGCAGCAATTTACATTGTTGGAGAAATAGTTTATGCAAATTGGTCTCCTACATATTTAAGGCTTGCTAAAGGTTTTGATATACAAGCGGCAGCACTTGGGTTAATATTTTATAATATATTTATAGTTTTAGGTAGATTCATAGCTAGCTCAATTGTTGGTAGAGTAAAGCCAAGAATAATATTATTAACTATTTCATGTCTTGCAATAATTTCTACTGCTCTTTTTGTGTCTTCTCATACAAAAATTTTTATTTATGCAACAATTTGTTTAGCAGGTTTAGGATATTCAGCAATGTATCCTTTAATTCTTTCAACTGGAAGTACACTTTATAGCAAAGGAAGAGGAGTTCTATCCTCATTAATATTTGCATCTGCTTATACAGGGATTACTTCTGCACCTTTTATAATCAGAGGCATTGCGGCTCATAATTTAAACATGTCAGTATTAATTGCAATGATGTTTACTGGTGTGGCTGCAATAATGATTTTAGTTCTTGTAATTTATGAAAAGTATTATTTGAATAATGCTTCGCAAAATAAAGTTAATTAAAGTGGTTTTTACAAAAAATGTACCAGTTTTTAGCCACAAATTATACTATTTAATGCAAAAAAAATTTAATAAAACCAGAAGAGTTCAAACCTCTTCTTCTTTTAATATATATTTTATATTTATATGTTTCTAAATCAGTTATGCTAATTCTTCTAAATTACTTTTTCTAATATTTTTATTTTTTAAGCTACTTTTTTCTTTTAGCTCGTAAGAAAATGAAAAATTAAGAATTTTAAATTATTTTAAGAAACATTGATAATTAATGAATAAATAAAATTAAAGTTTATAAGTAAGTGGTGTTAAACCCTAAATTTAAGATACTAAAATTTATATTTCAGTTTATTTCAAATTAATTTATTTTAGTATATAATTTCTCTTTAAATATAGTTTTTATTAAATAATTAATAATAAAAAAATAACTAGGCTTTAAAAAAATTTTTTAATGAAAATAGAAGATAGTTATTTGGAAAAAATAAAAGAAGAGATATTAACTATTATCGAACCTGATATTTATTATTGTTATCAATGTGGCAAATGTACCGCAGGTTGTCCAATTTCATATGTTTATGAATATAAACCAAACGAAATAATAAGACTTATACAACTCAATAAAATTAATGCTATTTTTAATTCAAATTCCATTTATTTATGCACATCATGTGAAATATGCAGCAGCAGATGTCCTCAAAATGTTAATATTGCAGCAATTATGAATTATTTAAGAATCAAAAGCTGGCATTATAAGAGATTCAAATTAAAAAGAATTTATAACTTCTATAAAATCTTTTTAAAAATAATTGAAAAATTTGGCAGAAGTTTTGAACCTCTTTTAATTATTTGCCTTAATTTTTTAAATAAAACTTTTTTTAATGATTTTGACGCAGCGTTAAAAATACTAAAAAAAAGAAAAATTAAAATTATTCCAGAGCTTTTAAAAAATAGAAAAGAAGTTTCATTTATTGTAAAAAAGTATTCATAATTATAATTTAAGCTAACAATAATTAATATGAATAAAATTAATATATTACTATGAATAATATAGAACAAAAAAATCAAAAACCAATTGCATATTACCCTGGTTGCTCTCTTAACTCAACAGCAATTGATTATAATATATCTGTAAAAAACCTTTTAAAAATTTTAAATATTAATTTTAAAGAAATAAAAGACTGGAATTGTTGCGGAACAACTCCTGCCCATAATACAAGCAGCGAAATGTCAATTGCACTTTCAGCAAGAAATTTATTTTTAGCAAAAAATATGGGATGCGAAGAAATAATTTGTCCATGTGTATCATGCTATTGCAAATTGTCAGAAGCTTCATTTATTTTAAACTCGAATATTGCATCAAGATCTGAATTTGAAAAAAAGAAAAGAGAGGAAATATTAAGGCTTTTTAAAAATATGGGTTTTGATACAGAATCTGAATTAAATTTCAAAGTATATTCAATTATTGAATTTTTATATAAAAATAAAGATTTAATTAGACAAAAATTTTCTGAAAATAAAATGAAAAATAATAATGCTATATTTTCAAAAAAAGAAAAAGAACTTTTAACACAATTAAAACCAGTTTGTTATTATGGCTGTGTATTATTGAGGGCAGAATATTCTACTAAATTTGATAATGCAGAAAATCCTGTATCAATGGAAGAAATTCTAGAAACTGTTGACATAAAAAGTAAAAATTTCAGATTCAAAACAGAATGTTGTGGCGCAATACTATCATTAACTTATAAAGAAATTGCTTTAAAATTAAGCAAAGAAATTCTGGATGCAGCATTGGAAACAGGTGCAAATAGTATAATTGTCTTCTGTCCTCTATGTCAGCAAAATCTGGATTTAAGACAAACTCAAATTAATAAGCGTTTCAAAGCAAATTACAGTATCCCTATTTATTATATTTCACAAATTTTAGGGTTGGCGTTAGGTTTATCTTATGAAGATGTTATGATTAATAAACTTTTTATAGAACCTGAAATTAAAAAAATTAAAACAGGTTAATTTTCAATATTTATAAACTATTTATTATGGAGTATTAATTTGAGAATAGGTATTTTTGTATGTTATTGTGGATCTAATATTGGAGCAACGGTTGATGTAGAAAAAGTAGCCCAAGAAGTTTTAAAATTTCCTGGAGTGGTTTTTTCCCAAACTAATTTATACACCTGTTCAGAACCAGGACAAAATCAGATTAAAAAAGCTATTAAGGAGCATAACCTAACAAGAGTAATTGTTGCTTCTTGCTCACCTAGAGTTCATAGTAATACTTTCATGCGAGCAGTTGAGTCAGCAGGCTTAAACCCATATCTTTTTGAAATGGCAAATATAAGGGAGCAGGATTCCTGGATACATGATGATAAGGAAAAGGCTACTCAAAAAGCAATTGAACTTATCAGAATGACAGTATCAAAAGTTTATAAAAACAGAGAACTGTATCCAAAATATTTCGATCTGAATAAAAATGTCCTTGTTATAGGAGGGGGTATTGCAGGTATTCAGGCAGCTCTTGATATAGCTGATGGCGGTAAAAAGGTTATAATGGTCGAGAAAGAATCCTCTATAGGAGGGCGTATGGCACAACTTGATAAAACTTTCCCAACTATTGATTGTTCAGCATGTATTCTTTCACCAAAAATGGTTGACGTAGGAATACATGAAAATATAGAGCTTTTAACTCTTTCCGAAATTGTTAATGTTGAAGGCTCCATAGGAAATTTTAAAATAACAATAAAAAAGAAACCCCGATATGTCGATTTAAAAAACTGTACTGCTTGTGGAGAATGTGAAAAAGTTTGCCCTGTTTCATATACAAGTGTTTTTGAAGCTGGTCTTGCAAAAAAAAAGGCAATTTCAAAAATGTTTACTCAAGCAGTACCTTCAGCTTATTTTATAAATAATAAAGGGAAAGCTCCTTGCAGAAGTAGTTGTCCAGCAGATGTTCCTGCACAGGGATATATTGCACTAATACGAGAAAAAAAATATTTTGAAGCTTTAAAATTACATAGAGAAGAAAACCCCTTCCCGTCTATTTGCGGCAGAGTTTGTACTCATCCTTGTGAAATAAGTTGTACCAGAAATTTAGTTGATGAATCAATCTCTATAATGAATTTGAAAAGATTTATTGCTGACTATGAATTAAAACTCGGCGAGATTCCATTACCGGAAATGAAAGAAAAAAAATTTAAAAAAGTTGCAATTATAGGATCAGGGCCAGCAGGGCTAACTGCATCTTATTATTTATCAAAGGAAGGTTATGATGTAAAAGTTTTTGAAGCTTTTCACGAAGCAGGCGGAATGTTAAGATTTGGAATTCCTGAATATAGACTGCCTTCAAAAATATTAAATCTTGAAATTGATTTAATAAAACGAATGGGTGTGGAAATAAAGACAAATTCAGAAATTAAAAATAGTAATGAAATCTGGGAACTTAAAGAAAAAGATGGATTTGATGCGATATTTCTAGCAACAGGAGCTAATAAAAATGTACCAATTAATCTAGATGGGGAAAATTTAAGAGGTGTTATTTCAGGTGTTGATTTTTTACGTGATGTTAAGTTATCAAAAATAAATAAAATAGATGGGACAGTTGCAGTAATTGGTGGTGGAAATGCAGCTATAGATTCCTCCCGAACTGCTTTAAGATTAGGTGCTAAAGAGGTTAATATTTTCTATAGAAGAAGTCTTGAAGAAATGCCTGCAATGAAAGAAGAAATAAAAGACGCTTTAGAAGAAGGAATTAAAATTAATTATCTCACAGCTCCTATAGCAATAAATGGTCAAGATGGTAAAGTAACAGAACTTATCTTAATTAAAAATACACTGGGCGAACTCGATGGTAGTGGAAGAAGAAAGCCTGTTCCTGTTCAAGGTAGTGAATATAAATTCAGGGTAAACCTCGTAATTCTTGCAATAGGACAAGAACCTGACACAAATTATCTAACAACTGGAGATAAACCATTTGAGCTATTAAAAAATAAAAGTATAAAACTTGATAAAAAAAATATTCTTCTTGTTAACAAAGATGGAATATTTGCTGGGGGTGATCTTATCACTGGGCCAGCTACTGTGACTGATGCTATAGCACATGGAAAACTTGCAGCAAAAGTTATAAATAAATACCTTGAAGGTAACAGTTTAGATGATATAGAAGCAGAAATAATTAAAGAAGAAGAAAGTAAGATTAGGTTAAAACCTGAAGAAGTATTTTCTAAAGAAGAGTTAGATTCATTTGAAAAAATCCCCAGAATATTTATTGAAAAAGAACCGGTTAACAAAAGGATTAACAATTTTAATGAAGTAGTGCATTCAATTTCAGAAGAACAGGCAATAAAAGAAGCAAAAAGATGTCTAAACTGCAGCATTTGTTCAGAGTGTCATGAATGTATTAAAGTATGTGAAGCCAATGCAATAAATTATAATCAGAAGGAGGAGATTATAACTAAGGAAGTTGGAGCAATTGTAGTTGCAACGGGCACAGACGTATTTAATACAGATGTTTATGAAGAATATGGAGGTAAGGAGTTAAAAGACGTTATCACTGCTGTTCAATATGAAAGGCTCATGTGCGCTTCTGGCCCTACAGGTGGGCATATCAAAAGATTATCAGATAATAAAGAACCAAAAAAAATTGTTTTTTTATCTTGCGTAGGCTCAAGAGACAGATCAAAGGGTATGCCTTATTGTTCAGCAGCATGTTGCATGTATCTTGCAAAACAAGCAATTTTAACAAAAGAGCACATCCCGGATTCAATATCTTATATATTTTATACTGATATACGTTCCCCGGGGAAAGATTATGATGAATTTATTATGAGGGCTAAAGAATATGGGACCCAGTATATAAGAGGTAAAGTTTCAAAGATTTATAAAAAAGATGGAAAATTAATTGTAAAAGGTGTCGATACTTTAATTAGCGAACCTATTGAAATTGATGCTGATCTTGTGGTTCTTGCACCAGCAATGATACCTGCAAAAAATTCCAAACAACTTGCTGAAATTCTCAATATAACTACTGGTAATTTTGGCTTTTATACAGAAAGTCACCCAAAGTTAAGACCTGTTGAAACAAATACATCAGGAATATATCTTGCTGGAGCCTGTCAGTCACCAAAGGATATCCCTGAAAGTGTTGCACAAGGAAGTGCAACAGCAAGTAAGATTTTAGCTTTAATGTCTAAAGATAAATTATTAACAGATCCTATTGTTGCAAAAGTTGATCAAGTAAGATGCATCGGTTGCAACAAATGTCTCTTTGTTTGTCCTTTTAATGCTATTGAAGAAGTAAATTTAAAAAATAAAAAGGTTGTTAAGGTTATCGAATCAGTGTGTAAGGGTTGTGGATTATGTGAAGCTACTTGCCCAATAGATGCTATAAGCCTTAATGGTTTCACTGATGAAATGATTTTGGATGAGTTAGAAGCTTTTTCAATTTTTTAAATAATTACAATAAAATAATAAATAATTATATAAATAACTATATAAATTTATTAATTTAAAATGATAAAATAAAAAATATTTAAATAATTTATATATATTTAATATATTTATGAACTTAAACTATGATCATTTTAAACAATATTAAGGCAGAAAATGAATATTACAAATGAAAATGGAAAAAGCCTTGTAAATGATAAAAATAAAAAAGAAGATGTAAAAATAGTAGCCTTCCTGTGTAACTGGTGCTCATATGCCGGTGCAGATGCTGCCGGTACATCAAGATTAAGACAGCCTGAAAATATAAGAATTATCAGAGTTCCCTGCAGCGGTAGGATAAATCCTTTATTTGTATTAAAAGCTTTTAACCTCGGAGCTGATGGAGTATTAGTTTCAGGGTGTCATCCAAATGACTGTCATTATAGTGAAGGTAATTTTTATGCAAGAAGACGGCTTGAAGTTTTAAAAGAATTTTTGCCTTTTATCGGCATAGATAAAAGAAGATTTTCATATCAATGGGTTTCAGCTTCTGAAGCTCAGAAATGGCAAAAAGTTGTTATAAATTTTGTTAAAATAATTAAGGAAATAAATGGTTAATATTCTTGAAAATAAATTAAAAGAAAAAATTTCAAGTTTAATTGAAGAACTTGAAATCATAATTGGTTATTCTGAAAGCAAAGCACCTTTAAAAGTAAATCCTGTATTTATAAAAACAAAAGAAGAAATTGACAGATTAATTTTTAATAATCTTTGCATTAATAACCTTGCTACATATTCTTATTATTTAGCAGCTGATACAAAAGGAAAAATAGGAATTATTTTAAAACCTTGTGATGTAAAGTCCATAATTCAGCTAATTTCGGAAGAACTTTTAATTAAAAATAAAATTAAAACAATTGTAATTGGATGTAATGGAATTATTGATTATAAAAAAATTAATAAAGCAGTTAATTATCAGAAAATAATATCTGCAAAGCTAGATGAGAATAATAATAATATAACAGTAAATACGGTAGATGAAAGTTTTAACTTTAGATTAAAAGATTTTTTTGCCGAAAAATGTTATACGTGTAATATATATGACAATCCGCCATATTACGATGAATTTATTGAAAATGACTTTAAATTAAATTTAGAAAAGAAAAAAGAGTATGAAGATATTGAGGAATTTGAAAAATTAGGTTTAGAAAAAATATATAAATTCTGGGAAGAGGAATTTAATAATTGTATCAGATGTTATTCTTGCAGAAATATATGCCCTCTTGAAGTATGCAGAGATAAATGTATTGCACAACTTGATGAGCCTCACTGGCAATCTCAAAAAATTAATTCCTCAGAGGGAAAATTTTTTCAAATGATAAGAATATTTCATCTTGCCGGCAGATGTACTGAATGTGGTGAGTGTGAAAGAGTATGTCCTGCAAACATAGAACTTTTAAAGCTTATGAAAAAAGTTAATCAAATAATTTTAAAATTATTTGATTACAGACCTGGTTTAATTTTAGATATGAAGCCACCTTTACTAACATTTAAAAATGTTGAGCAAAATATTAAGGAAGAAGAATTAATATAAAAATTATTATTATTTTATAAAAATATATTAGCATTTAAAATTTAGTGATAATAAAAATAAAATATAAAAACTTTATATATTACCTATTAGATATTTAAAAGATACGCTAGCTCTGCCACAGCGAGTCAAAGCTAGCTCTGATGAAGATAAGCTACCTCTCTTAAGAGAGGAACTATGCTAACTTGGCCTTCATAGAATCAATAAATATCTAATAGATAATATAATTAATAAAATAATTTTTAAACTATAGTTTTATCACAAAATTTTAATTAGGTACTACATAAAAACATAAAATTTATGGAAAAATTAATTTATATTAAAAAAGAAATTTTAAAGAATTTTTTAGAAAAAATCAGTAAAGATTATGATGTATATCTGCCAATTCAAGATAAAAAAAACGGGATCATAAATTTTGGTAATATAAATATTTTAAATGAAAATTATATTATGAATTTAAAAGAAAAAACTAGGCAAAGTCCAAAATTTTTATTTTTCCCTCCTTATGAAAGTTTATTTGAATTTGAATATAAAAAAGACATAAAAAATCCTGAATTAACAGAAATTGCTCTTTCAAAACCTAGTAATTCTAATATAAGAAAAAAAGTAATATTTGGCATTAAACCATGTGATGTCAGAGGTATAGATTGTGTTGACCTCGTATTCAGTTCTGGTAATAACAAAGACCTATATTATTTAAATAAAAGAGAAAACACAATCATTATTTCTATTGGATGTAGTGTCGTTTATCCTGATTGTTTTTGCACATCAGTTGGGGGAAGTCCTTTTAATTTTGGTAATGCAAATATAGGTCTTTTAGATATTGGTAGTGATTTAATAGTCATGAAGTTGGATGAAAGTGAAAAAACAAAACAATTTATAATAGATAACAATGATTTTTTTGAAAAAAAAGATATGGATAATGAGACAGAAAATAAAATAAATGAAATTATTTTACAGTCAAACAAAATCTGCAATGCTAATTGGGAAAAAATCAATCCTGAAAATGTTGCAGCTAAAATGGAGAATACTTTTAAAGAAGATACTTTATGGCAGGAGATTACAAAAAAATGTATTAGTTGTGCTGCCTGTACTTATGTCTGCCCTACTTGTGTGTGCTTTAATATCGCAGATGAACAAAAAGATAAGAATGGTGAAAGATACCGATGCTGGGATTTTTGTACAAATTATTATTATACATTAGAGGCAAGTGGACATAATCCGAGAGAAAAAATTTATCAAAGATACAGGAATAAAATAAACTGCAAGTATAATTATTTTATCAAAAGAAATAAAGAATTATATTGTGTTGGATGCGGACGTTGTATTGATGTTTGTCCAGTTGGAATGGATATAAGAGAAATTGTAAGTAGTATTATCGGTTTTTAATTGTTGATAATTAATGATATTTTAAAAAAATTTCATTGACTAATAAATTAAGAAATTCTTAAAAATTATTAAAAATAAAAAAATAAATAAATATAATATTTAACAAAAAAGAAAAGAAATTATAATTAAAAAAATAATTAATAAATAATAAAAAAGGCATATTGATAACATATTGATACGGTTATGGAAACTGTAAAAAATTTGCTAATACCACAGATTGCTACTGTAAAAAAAATAATAAAAGAAACACCAAGTATTATTTCTTTACAAATTGTACTTGATGATAATGAAAGCTTGAAAAATTTCAAATTTGAACCTGGACAATTTGGGCAAATATCTGTTTTCGGGGTTGGAGAATCAACTTTTGTCATTAATTCTTCTCCTTCAGTTAAAGAATATTTACAGTTTTCAGTAATGAAAACTGGCGTAAATACCACAGCAATACATAATTTAAGCGAAGGAGAAAAAGTAGGACTAAGAGCTCCCCTCGGGAATTGGTTCCCTTATAAAGAAATGGAAGGACGAAATATACTTTTCATAGCAGGTGGAATAGGGGCTGCACCTTTAAGGCCTTTAATTTTTTATATAATTGAGAACAAAAATAAATATAAAAACTTAACATTGCTTTATGCTGCAAAAACTCCTGAAGATTTTTGTTTTCAATATGATATTAATAAATGGAAAAATTCAGGAGATATTGAAATTATACAGACAATTGATAATGCTTGTTATGGCTGGCAACAAGAAGTTGGTCTTTGTTCTGATATACTTGAGAAACTTAAACCATCTTTTGAAAATACTGTTGCGGTTGTATGCGGACCTCCAATTATGATTAAATATACTATTGAAGTTTTAAAAAAATTAAGATTTAGTGATGATGCAATTTATACAACCCTTGAAAGAAGAATGAAATGTGGAATTGGTAAATGTGGTAGATGTAATATTGGTGAAAAATTTGTTTGTGTGGATGGCCCTGTTTTTTCTTTAAAAGAATTAAATAAAATATGTGAAAATTTTATTTAAATTTATTAATAAATATTATTAACAAAGATTTTTTTATTTCTAATTTATATTAGCTATT
>Ga0078972_1006192_pt1 | contig 28878 bp, 28 predicted proteins | sample YelNatPaOPGAMG01_FD_67568 | JGI IMG/M metagenome (GOLD analysis project Ga0078972, IMG submission 67568) | Hot spring thermophilic microbial communities from Obsidian Pool, Yellowstone National Park, USA - OP-RAMG-01 (SPADES assembly) (version 2) | ecosystem: Environmental > Aquatic > Thermal... | reverse complement strand
CATTTAACATTTCTTTTTTAGTTTTTGCCTTTATTAATTCCTTTGCTTCTTCTAAAATTTTCCTTTTTAATTCTTTTAAAAATTCTCTTTTGTTTAGAACTTTCAAAAATGGTATTTCTCCGCCCTCTTCTATAATTTCTCCAATTTTATCCCTGATTAATTTTTTATACTTTTTTACCTTTCTCTTTCTTAAATAATTTTTAATAAGTTTAATGTCTCCAAAATCTTTTTGTCTTCCCATTTTTCTTTTCCATTTTAAAAGATCTTCTAACTTTACAAAGTTTAAACCATTAATTACATCAGCATCAGCAATCACCTTTTTAATATCTTTAATCAATGAATAACTTGCTGGGATTAATTCAATTTTTCCTAATTTAATAAATCTTTTCTTTCCATCATTTACTTCTTTTCTTGAATATTTTTCTAACAACTTTTTATATAACCCATCAGTTACAACCACATCTAAATCATGCACATCTCTAATTCCTCTTGCTCCCAATGGACCGCTTCCATAGATTATATATTCTCCATCTGGAAGATTTAATTTTTTAAATTCTTCTAATAATTTTTGAATTTTCATAATTTTTTAATCATTATTATCTCATCAACTAATTTTCCTTTGTACTGAATTTGTTTTGGAACTTTAGCAACGATTTTAAAGCCCATTTTTTTGTAAAGATTTTGAGCAATTTTGTTTGTCGAAAAAACAGATAATCTAACAATTTTGGGCTTTGGGCTTAATTCCTTCTTTGCCAAACTTAAAACTTTTTTCATCAAATATTTTCCTAAACCCATCCCTCGATATTCTTTCCTAACTAAAATACCAAATTCTCCAACATGATCCTGACGCCCCCTCTTTAGTTCAATATCGGTTATCCCAACGACTCTGTTTTTATTTTTTGCCACTAAAACAATCTGTTTTTTCTTTTTGATATTCTTAACTACTTCTTTTATCCATTTTTTCTCTTCTTTTAATGAAAATTTTTTATTAAATAAAATTTGAGCATCTTCTTCAATTAAAGAATTAATAAAATCCAAAAACCCCTTGGTCAATTTTAAGTCTTTTTGAGAAAGTTTTTCAATTTTTATTTTCTTATCTTTAAAAATTTTTATTTCCATATTTTAATTCTACAAAATTTCATCTTTCTTTAAAAGACCTTTTAATAATTCTCTAAACTATTTTTATATAAATTCATAATATTGTGAAAAATTCAAGGTTTCCAATGTCTTATCTTTATGAGCAAAATTTTTAAGTTTCGATTTTGAACAGACCGAAAAAAATTTAAACAAAATGAGAAAACTTTATAAATTGGCTGTCTATCCTGAATAAAATCCTAACTTTTTTCAAGGAAAATCCCGATGCAGAATTTTAGTTGCCAGCCCGCCTTCGGCGGGCTGACAGACCCAAAACCCGCCGGCGTCACTTTTGCAACAACTGGTGTAGCGTTATTTCTCTTTGCCCTTGCAACTAAAGCTTTTTTTCTCGTGAGATTTGAGAGAAGAAGGAACCCCCTTGCCAGAATACTTTACTTGAACTAACCATTCTTTACCAGAACGCCATTTAGCCGTCATATCAGCAGATGTCCTACTACCAGGAGATTTCTCTACACTTGCACCGGTTCTTCGTAAAGATGCCGCAACCCGATTTTCTGCCCTCATTCCTTTCATTGGCATATTTTTATTATCGTTTAATTTTTAACAACAATTAATCCTCAAAACAATTCGACCTTTCAAAATATTGTTTTTCGGATTAGCGGAGTTAAACCTATAAAGAAAACACTTCTGTGGATAACTCGCACTTATTGACATTGACATAAACCCTTCATATAATAAAAGTGTAATCGAAAATAAATCGAAAGTCAAGAGAATATGCTAACAAAACGCCAAAAACAAGTTTTAGATTTTATAAAATCTTTTACTGATAAAAAGAGTTATGCTCCATCGTTGGAAGAGATTAAAAAACATCTCCGACTTTCTTCTATTTCAACAGCCCATTTTCATGTTTCCAGACTTAAAAAGTTAGGATACTTGAAAAAAGAGGAAAATAAACCCCGGGCCGTAGGAGTTTATGATACAGAACCAATGATAAAAATTCCTCTGCTTGGCACTATTGCTGCCGGTCAACCAATAGAAGCTATTGAAGATAAAGAAATGATCAAAGTTCCAAAATCTCAACTATCAAAATCCGGAGAACATTTTGCCTTGCGAGTTCAAGGCAATAGTATGATTGATGAAGGAATTCTAGATGGAGATATTGTAGTAATTAGGAAACAACCAGATGCTGAAAATGGCGAAACAGTAGTTGCTTTATTAGATAATGATGAAGTAACACTAAAGAAAATTTATAGAGAAAAAAATGGTTTTCGCCTCCAACCCGCCAATCCAGATATAAAACCCATTTTTACTAAAGAATTGATTATACAAGGAAAAGTTATTGCTGTCATCAGAAGTTTTAAGGAATTAAAGGAAAAGATAAAAAAAGAAAAGAAGGAATTTACCGATGCCACGATTAAATACATTGAGGAAACAGATATAAAACATAGAAAATCTTTAGGACAATATTTTACGCCCCGCTCAATAAGAGAAGCTTTGCTCAGTAAATTACCAAACACAATGACGAGACCGAAGGTATTAGACCCAGGCTGTGGGACTGGCGAATTTCTAATCACAGCTAAAGAATATTTTAAAAATCCTGAACTTCATGGATGGGATATCGATAAAAATCTGGTCAATATAGCTAAAGAAGTTATTCCAGAAGCAACACTAAAAAATATCGATGCTTTACTAAATCAAGATTATGATAAATATGATTTTGTAATTGGTAATCCTCCATATTACGAATTTTCTCCGTCCGAGGAAATAAAAGAAAAATTCAAAGAAATAATAAATGGAAGAACAAATATTTTTAGTTTATTTATCTACCAAGGAATAAAATGGCTTAAAAATGGTGGGTATTTAGCTTACGTTGTTCCTCCTTCAATGAATAATGGGGCCTATTTTTCGAAATTACGAAAATTTATAGTAGAAAACGCGAACGTTGAATATTTACACATTCTCGATAATCCAAAATTATTTAATAATGCCTTACAATCTACAATGCTCCTTATTCTCAAGAAAGGTACAAATAAAGGAAACTATATCTTTAAGAAAAATGGTATTTTAATATTTACCGAAAATCCTTCTTATTTAGAAAAGGCCTTTGAAAATAAAGTTACACTCCATGATTTAGGCTACGAAGTTAAAACGGGAAGATTAGTATGGAATCAAAATAAACACCTTTTAACTAATAACTCAAAAATAGGAATTCCTTTAATATGGGCACACAATATAACTTCCAGAGGATTAAAATTTCCATTTATAAAAGAAAATAAGCCTCAGTATGTAAAAGTTAATGATTACGACATTGGACCCGCTATTGTAGTAAACAGAGTTACCGGCACAGTAAAATCAGCAAATTTAAAATCAGCCATTATTCCTCCAGGAATGAAATTTATTGCCGAAAATCATGTCAATGTGATCTTTCCTCCTTCTAGAAAAAAACAAATGAGGTTGGATTTAGAAAATAGAAAGCCACAACCAAATTTAAATCTTGTAAATATTGCGAATCAGTTATCTTCAGAAGAAAAATTAGAGATCGTAAAAAATATTACAGGGAATACCCAAATATCTAAAACAGAGCTAGAAAAATTATTTCCACTTGATATTAGTAAGTAGGCTTTTTATCCCGTTTTTATCCCGTTAGATCAAAAATATTAAGACAAGGAGTTTTAATCCCCTGAGCAATATTTTTCCAATGAAGAACTATTTGTAAAAGGGGTTCTCGCGAACCATCTTTTTTTATTCCAACTATTTTGCAATGAGTGACATCTTTTGGAAAAATAATTGCGAAATCTAAGAACCTTTCCATTATTTTTCTTACTTTCTCTCCAACATCTTCTTTGTGGACAATAACTTTTCCTTGGAAAATATTACTATAATACACAAAAAGATTCTGAGCCTCTTGAAAAAAGTTATTACTTTTTATTAAATTCTCTAAAACATCTTTTTTATGTATCCCCAAGGTTATTAAAACAAAAAATTTCTTAATCATTTCTTTTCGCTGTTTTTGCCCTTTTAAATAATTCAAATATTCTATTTTTTCTTTTTTGTCTCTCTCATGAATCAAATTAAGAATATTCTCGGCTGTTTTATTCTTTTTCTTTTTTAATTCTCGTAAATATCTCGCCTTTTCTTCCTTTTGTAAAATGGGATTAGTAATTTTTAGAATATATTTTGGATATTTTACGAAATGGTTTAAATAATCATTAACCCACTCTTCATGTTTTTTATCACGACGAAATTCGCTCCAACTCTTCGGATTATTTTCAAAAAGAAGATTTTCAGTAAGCGCGTCTTGACCAATGTTTGCTTTAGTACCAATTCCTGTCTTTGTATCGCTCATTTTTGTTTCAATAAAAAATTCCCTTTTATTAGAAAGAATTAATATATCTCCTGTGTTATCATAACGATTACCTAAATGACGAGCTATTTTAATATAAGGGAAATCCTCTTTAATCTTTTTTGCTATAGCGAAAGCATGATCAATCCAATAGTTTTCTCTATCAGAAGTAGTAAGTTTCTGAGAATTTAAAATCTTAACGATAATTTTTTCTGCTTCTTCAATTTTTTGCCTTTCATGTTTGCCCATATTTTTGTATAAAAATTTTTATCTTAAGTTTTTATTTTATAAAATAAGTAATATCTTTTTTGTATATGTCTGCTAATTCTTTTAATTCAGTAACATCTACTCTTCTTTCACCTCTTTCTATTTTTGAAATATAAGATTGAGGCTTTTTTAATTTTCGAGCCACATCTGATTGTTTTAAACCAGCATCAAGCCGAGCCTTTCTAAGCTTCTCTATTACATTTCTATAAGCTTTTGAATAGATCGATTTTGACATACCCACTTGTATTGTATATCCTATTGTGGTATAACCCAAAATAGGTTATGATAGTAGAGGGGTACAAAATTCAAATGCCCGCGTATGGGCGCGCTGGGACAAGGGCATTTTCATTATTTAAACGATGGCTGAAATTTCGCTCGAGCGGGCAAAAATTAAAAAAGGGTCTGGATAAAAAGGAAGGGGGTTGGGGAAAGGAATTTTTGTCCGCTCTCGCTTCTACTTCCGCCCGCAAAGCGGGCGAAGCAGGAAAACAAAAACTTTACAAATTGGCTGCGGGGGCTGGATTCGAACCAACATCAACGGCTCCAAAGGCCGCTGTCCTACCGTTAGACGACCCCGCAAGATAATAATTTATTTTAACAAATTTACGATTGAAACAAAAGCCAATTCCAATGGTAATTGGGGCAAAACAGAATATCTCATTTTTCCAAGAGTTAAAATTAAAATCTCTAAAATCTTCCTCAAATCTTCTTCTTTTAAATTTTGGGCCCATTGATAAATCTTTTCAATTTGCTCTTCGGTCAATTCCCTCTCAAAATCCTCGATTCTCTCTTGAACAATTTTCGCCTCTAAAATTTTTTGAAAAGCCAAAATTATCTTTTTTGCGAGTTCTTCAAAATTTATTCCTTTTTCGTACAATTCGTTCAAATAAAAAACTGCTTCCTTTAACTGCTTTTTTAAAAGAAAATCAACGATTTTAAAAACAATCTCTGAGGGCACATAACCAATCATCAACCTGACTTCTTCTAAAGTAATTTTTTTGTCCTGACCGAAAACAGTGAATAGTTGATCTAAAAGGTTTTGAGCATCTCTTAAAGACCCTTCGGCGTTTTGAGCAACCAATTCCAAAACGCCGTTTTCAGTTTCAATCTTTTCTGCCCAACAAATTTTTCTCAAATTTTCCACAATATCTTTAATTTTTAACCTTTTAAAATCAAACCTTTGACAACGAGAAAGAATCGTCGGAATCATTTTATGAACCTCTGTGGTTGCCAGAATAAAAATGGCATGAGCCGGCGGTTCTTCTAAGGTTTTTAAAAGAGCGTTTGCCGCATCTTTACTCAATTGATGGGCTTCGTCTAAAATAAAAACTTTGTATTTCAGAGATGTTGGCGAAAACTTAACTCTTTCTTTCAGATCGCGAATCTCCTCAATTCCCCTTTGGGAGGCAGCATCGATTTCTATCAAATCAAGGCTTTTTCCTTCATTGATTTCTTGACAAGAAGAACACTGGTCACAAGGTTCAAATTCTCCTTTTTTTCTTTTTTGACAATTAATCGCCTTGGCAAAAATCCGAGCCAGGGTTGTTTTGCCAACGCCCCGCGGTCCGGAAAATAAATAGGCATGAGAAATCATCTCTTTTTTAATAGCATTCTTTAAGGTCTGAACAACGTATTCTTGATTAGTAAAATCTTGAAATTTTTTTGGCCGATATTTGCGATAAAAAACACCAGACATTTATTGTTCAAAAACAAAAATTTTATATCCTAAAAAATTCCAAGCAGCGACCGCGATCGCTGCGAGAATAACAGATATCGTTTCCCACAAAGTTAAAGGTACGTTAAAAAGAGGACCGACGAGCGCAAAGAAAAAATAAAAAATCGTCACGTTAAAAACCATACCCAAAATTGTCACTAAATAGAATTTCAAAATCTCTTTTCCCATGCCAACCTTTTCCTTTTTTTCAAAGGCCCAAAATTTATTCAACCAATATTTAAAAAATGTCGAAACCAAAAAAGAAACAGCTTTAAAAGAAGCAATTAGCCAGCCAAAAGAAAGGGGCAAAAAAAATCTTAAACCCTTAAAAACAACCAAATCGCATAAAGTCGCCAAAATACCTGTCAATAAAAATTTTCCTCCTTGAAAAAAAATAGCGAATTTTTTGCCGAGCAAAAAAGAAACCCACAAGCCAAAAACCGACAAAAGAGGAAAAATTAAAAAAATAAAAATTTCTATTTTTTTATAAAAGAGAAAACCCTCTAAAAATCCTCTCGCTAAAAAAGAAAGGCCCAAACCAGAAATCAAAGCTAAAAAAATATCAATTTTTTTCATTCTTGTATTTTAAATTCTTTTTTAAAAAAAATCAAGAAAAACTATTCTCCCGGTGGGAAATACAAAAGATATCTCTTTTCTTTCTCTTGCTCGAATAATACCTTTGCTTTTTCAAAAAACTTGCTTTTGAAAACGCCCACTTTCCAAAAATCGCCCAAACCCTTGTCTAATAACATATAATAAATTCCCTTTTCTTGTAAAGCCCGAACATCGCCCTTTCTCAAAATTTCTTTTATTTCTCTTTCTCTTTGATCCCAACCCGAGAGCCCATGCGACCAAAGATAATTTGAAAAACCCACGTATAAGTTTCGGCCAGCGTAAAAAGCAACGATATCATCAATGTTTCCTGTAGAAAGGATGTAAGCGTTTTTGGGTAAATTTTCTTTAATAAAATCTCCGATTTTCCTCAAAGAAGGATCGATATCGCGATAACAAAAATAGTTATTTTTCACATGAAAATATCCCAAAACTAAATCAGAAAAACCGGGTAAAACAATCAAGAAGACCAAAATTACAATTCCTCCTGCAAAATAAGAACTAAGAACCAAATCCCTTTTTTTGTCTTCTAATAGTTCTTTTAAGAAAAAAGTTGAAAAAATGGCAGCAAAAAACCAAAAATAAAACAAAATCTTATTGTTGTCAAAATCGCGCGGAGCGAAAAGAAAAAGATTTGGCATAATCAATAAAGACAAAGAAGCCAAAAAAGATTTTTTTAAAAAAGGAGAAAAACGATCCAAATATTTTAAGGAACAAAAATAAAAAATCAAAAGAAAACCAAAGTTTTTAAGATAAAAAAGCCAAAGGGGATCGCCATAACTCTTGGCCAGCCAACCGGTCTTGAAATAAAAGAAATTTCTTTGTAAAGAAATCTTTTCACCGCCAGCATCGCAAAAAAAAATGAAAAATGGCCAAGAAAGGACAACAGCAAAAAGAAAAAAGAAAAGCCAAATTTTTTTCTTTTCTTGTAAGAAGAAAAAAACAGCCATAAAAAAGAAAAGGGAAATTAAACTGTGTAAATGAACAAAATAAAAAAGCGGAATGAAAATTGAATACCTTAAAAAAGAAAACTCTTTGGCATAAAGAAAAATACCCATCAGAACGAATAAAAAAAGCCCAAAACCATAAATAAAAGGTCTTTGCCAAACAAAAAAATTAAAAAAAGTTGTTCGCCAAGGAATGCCGTTTTTTATCAAAAGCCCGGGAATTTTTTCTTGATGACATTCGCCAAACATCTCATAGCAAGAAAATTCCTGGTTTGAAACTCCGCCCTGTTGTAAAAAAACAACGTTGAAGGTTTGCGGCCAATTTAAAAAAGCCAAGCCCGAGCCCAAAAAAATAAAAAAATAACAAACGATCGCCCATTTTAAAGGAAAAAATCTTTTTAAAAAAGCGATCAACATCAAGGAAACAAAAAGAATCGTCAAAACTTGGGGAAAATAAAAAGAAAATTCTTCTCTGGCGCCTAAACGTCGAGGAATCGAAGAAAAATAGTCGGGAAAAAAGGTATAGGTTAAATTTTTCCCTTTAAACAAGGGGTGTTCTAAAGAAAAGGGTTCCCTTTCGGAAAAAACGCGAAAAAGGGTTAAATGTAAAGCAGTATCAAAATAAGAATGATAAAAAGAAACGCAGCTTCCGCCAAAATATCTTTTAAAAAGATTTTTGTTTAGATATAAAAACGAAAAAAGGACTAAAAGAAAAAGGAGAAAAAGAAAAAAGGTAATCTGTTTTTTTTCTATTATAAGCTTAATATTTTTTAGCCGCTCTTTCAAAAAAGAAAGGTTTAAAAAAGAAAAAATTTTTTTTATTTTTTTTAGTTGCGACGTGAAAAAAAATAAGATAAAATAAAGAATTAAAAAAATAAAGACAAAAAAGATTGTTTTAGTTTCTGAATGAAGGAATAAAGAAAAAAGAAGAACCGAGTATCCTAAAAATAAAATTCCCAAAAAGCCACCAAAGGCAATTCTTTCAAACAAAAAAAATTTTGATTTGGGATCAAAAAAACGAATCAAAGAAAAACCAAGAAATATGCTTAAAGAAAATAGTAAAATAGAAAGAATTTCGCCAATCATTTTTCTTTTTTTATTTTCAATTACCCTAATTTCCCGACTTTATCTTTTTGGTTATCCTTCAGAAGTCGTTTTTGACGAATTCCATTTCGGAAAGTTTGTTAATGCTTATTTAAAAAAAGAATCCTTTTTCGACATCCATCCGCCGCTGGGCAAATTAATCATTGCTGGTTTTACAAGAATATTCGCACCCTCTCTTCCCTGCTCTTTTCAAGAAATCGGTCAAAAATGTCCTCCCCCTACCTTTTATCTTTTAAGAACACCAGTGGTGATCGCTGGAATTTTATTGATACCAATATTTTATCTTTTTTTAAAAGAGTTGACAAGCTCAAAAACAACGGGTCTTATTGGCGCTTTTCTCTTAATCATTGAAAACGCTTTTGTTGTTCAATCACGGTTTGGCTTGCTCGACATTTTTTTAATTTTTTTTGGTTTTTTAGGACTTTATCTTTTTTTAAGGTTTAACGAAAAAAGAAATTTTCTCTGTTTATTTTTTAGCGGCCTTTCTTTGGGTGCCTCTTTATCAATAAAATGGACGGGTGCTAGCTTTTTTGCTATTTTTCTCTTTTTCTTAATCTTCAAAAATAAAGATCGATGGAAAGAAAAATTAAAACATCTTCTTTTAATTTCTCTCCCCTTTCTTTTTGTTTATTTATTTTCTTTTTGGATCCATTTTCAACTTATCCCGAATCAAAGCGAAAAAAAAGTTTTCTACGAGCAAGCGCTTTTCGTTGGCGAAGATTTTGAAAATTTAAATTTTTTTCAAAAAATATTCCGCATAAACAAAACAATGTTTTCTGCCCAGAAAACGCTAAAAGATGTCTCTCATCCCTACCAATCAGACCCCTTTTTCTGGCCCCTGATGGAAAAACCGATTTTCTATTGGCTCAAAGATAAAAAACAAATCTTTTTGATCGGCAACCCCTTATTGTGGTATAGCTCGAGTTTTTCTTTTCTCTTATTAATAATGGCTTTTATTTTCAAAAAAATCAAAAAATTTTTTCAATATTCTTATTTTCTCATCTTCTTTTTTCTCTTTTCCTTTTTAATCAATTACTTGCCCTTCTTTTTCATTCAAAGATCACTTTTTCTTTACCATTATTTAGCTCCCTATTCTTTTCTCATCGCAAACCTTGCTTTTTTAATCGAAAAAATTAGAGAAAAAAATCAATTCATTGCCTTAACTTTTTTGGCAATTTTCTTTCTTTCTTTCTTTAAAAATTTTGCCATTACTTACGGATTGTAAATCACCTTAAAATCTTCAGGGTCGATTTTTAATTTCGAGCCCGGAGTAACTCTTTTTTCTAAGAGAAAGAGGGCCAGGGGATTTCCTACCTTTTCTTGAATGACCCTTTGCATCTCTCTGGCACCAAACTCTGGCTTAAAAGAAATTTCAACGATTTTTTCTTTCAAATCTTCGGTGATAATAAAATCAATCTCTTTTTCTTTTAATTTTTTTTGCAATTTTTTCAAGAGTAAATCAGCGATCATTAATAAATCTTCTTGAGAGAGAGGTCGAAAGATGATGACGCCATCGAAACGGTTCAATAATTCTGGCTGAAAAACTGAATTTTGAACGAAAAAATCTATTAACCTTTCTTTTAAAATATCTAACACCTCTCCTTTTTTCGCGGCCTCGAAAACCATTTGATATCCCGCGTTCGAAGTAGCAATGATAATCGTGTTCTTAAAATCAACTTTCCTTCCCCAGCCATCGGTCAGATGTCCTTCGTCTAAAACCTGCAAAAAAAGATTAAAGATATCTTTGTGGGCTTTTTCAAATTCATCCAATAAAATCAAAGAAAATGGATTTTCTCGAACAGGCGTTGTCAACAATCCTTCTTGACCCTCGGCGCCCAATAATCGAGGAATATCTTCTAACCTTTGAAATTCAGACATATCCAAACGAATGATTTTTTCTTCAGAGCCAAAATAAATTTCAGCCAAGGCCTTTGCTGTTTCTGTTTTTCCAACACCCGTTGGTCCCAAAAAGAGAAAAGAACCCATCGGACCTTTTCTCAACTGAACACCGGTCCTTGCCCTTCTTAAAGCGTTGGAAATTTGAAAAATGGCTTCGTTTTGGTCAACAATTCTCTGATGCAACAAATTTTCTAAATCCAAAAGAACTTCTCTTTCCTTTTCCTCAATGCCCGTTAAGGGAATTTCTGTTTTTTGGGACAACAATTTTTTTACATCGTCTGACAAAAGAACCTTCTTTTTTTCTCTTTTGGCATAGATCAAGAGTTCGTCTAAAAGATCGATTGCCTTTTCTGGAAAATAAAGGGAGGGTAAATATTTATCCGTTAAAAAAACAATATCTCTCAAAGCAGGAAAAGAAACAAAAATTTTATACCTGTATTTTGCCTCTAATCTCAAAACTCTTTCTCCTAAAATCCACATCGTTTCTTGAGGAGTAATTTCTTTTATCTCAATCTTTTGGACAAATCCTAACAATTCTGGTTTTTTTTCAATGTTGCGATGGAGGCCTTCAAAAGTAGTAATTCCGATGAAGCGAAAAGAAGGATAAGGAATGTATTTTCCCAAAAGCCCGCTGATTTCTACAACGCCCGGCCTCCTTCCCAATTCTCCTTCAACGCCAACAAAATTATGCAAATTATCTAAAACCAAAATAACATTTCCCGCCATGGTTGCCTCGTAAAAACAACGATCGATTAAAAACTCTGCTTCTTGAATAGAATTACTCGAAGCGATCACTTTGGCTAAATCAAAATACAATATTCTCTGGTGATTTAAATTTTCCAAACTTTGGCCCAAAAAAGAACGACGAGCAAATTCTTCAACGATACTACGCCGACCGCTACCACTATTGCCCACGATCAAAACATCGTTTTTTTCAACGCCAGCTAACATTCTTTCTAATTCCTCCACCTCTTTTTGGTGGGCGAAAATTTTCTTAAAACTCTCTTTTTTTAATAAAAAAAAGACATTCAAGGAAAAATTGTCTAAAGTCGGAGTAAAACCCTCGGCCAAATCTCGGCCCAGGGAACCCCATTTTAAAAGATTTTCTTTTTCCCAAAACTTCTTTTCTTTTTCAATGTTGCTTTTTAAGTATTCGTACCATTCGATCAACCAATCAAAATCTTCTTTTTTCAAAAGAAATTTTATTCTTATTTGCTCTAAATTTTCATTCTCTTTCAAAATCGCCCAAAGCAAATCTGGAATCGAAACCTCTTTTTTGTTAAGTGAAATCGCTCTCTCAATCGCCTTTTTAATCGCCGATTGAAAATCCTGGGAAAAAATTTCATTGTCGTTTTTTTCTCTTTGAAGATAATTTTCCAACAAAAAAGAGTTGATTTTTTGAAGGTCTAAAAGTTGGCGATTAAAAATGAAAGCAAGACCTCTTTCAACCTTAAAAAGAGAAATGAACAAAAGAGAAGAATCGATAAAATTTTTGTTTTTTCTTTCTTTGTTTTTAATGGCAAAATAAATCGCCTTTTGGCAATCGAAACTTAAAAAATCAGCCAGATTTTGATTTTCAGACAAAAAAGCGTTTTTAATATCGACCTCTTTCGATTTTCTCTTTAATTTTATTTCAAAAAAGAGATAGAAATAAGAAAAAAGATAAAAAAGAAAAAGAAAGAAAACGAAAAGAAAAAGCGAAAAAGAAAGAGAAAGTAAGGCGAAAATCAAAAAGAAAAACTTAAAAACCCTAAAGAATTTAAACCAAAAACTTTCTTCTAAAATAACAAAGGGCCACGTTTCTATTTTTTCTGGAAAAAAATTAAACATATTTTTAATAAAAATATTCTTTTAAAAAACTAAAAAAAGAAAAAACAATCGAGGGTTTCAAAAGTAAAAAAAACCAAAAAAGGGGCAAAAAAAGCCAAGAAAACAAAAGAAAAGCGCCTAAAAATAATAAAACCAATTCAGAAACTAAAGCGAAAACAACAAACACCGAGCGGACAATGGCTCCCAAAATACGAGAAAAAAGATTGCCTATTAAAACCTCGATAATCGCTCCGAGATTAAACCCGCGAGGATAAGCCCAGACAATCCTTTTCCAGGGCGAGAAAAAAGTTAATATTATATTCTTTAAAGAGAAAAAATAGAGAGAAAACCATAAATAATTTTTCCAAACATAAATAATTTTTTTGGGAACATCAAAAAAATGGAATTCGATTAATTTTCTAAAAATATTTAACCTCGCCATTTTTCTGCGTTTAAATTAATCAATTTCAATCCCATAGCCACCATCTGGCTTGAAGCGAAAATCAAAATAAAAATAAAAAGAGAAAAAACAGAAAGGTTTAAAAATTTATTCACCTTTTCCTCGGGAAGGATTTCAGAGAGCGCCTCTTTTAAAGCGGCTTGACTTTGAATTTGCAAAATTTTTTCAGGGTCTAAATTTTTTTGAGAAATTGTCTTTTCTTCTTTTTTTTCCCGAATCGTTTCCTTAAAAATCAGGGGCGGATTTTCTTTTCCAAAAAAAACCTTAAAAGAAAGATAGAGGGAGAAAAAAATGAAACAAACGCCGGCTAAGATTAAAAAAAAACCCAAAAATTTCAAGAAAAACTTTTCCATATCTTTATTTTATCTCTTTTTTCTTTTAAAACAAGATGAAAAATTTAAATAGAAAATTTTACCATCCTCGTTTTTTTAAATTGATCTTTTAAAAACGAAATTCTTTTATACCCTTCTCTCTGAAGAATTTTCTTTATTTTTTCTTTCTGAAAAGGATCGATTTCCATAAAGACAGTTCCTCCTTTTTTTAAAAAATTCTTTGCCAATTTCAAAAATTTCTTTATGACCCCCAACCCTTCTTTTCCGCCATACCAAGAAATTTTATTCTCCCCCAAGCTGACACTTTCTTGAACCTCTTTTAAATATTCTTTGGCAACATAGGGCGGGTTGGCGAAGATAAAATCATATCTTTTATTTTTTATTTTTTTGTTTTTAAAAAGATCTGACAAAAAAAGAGAAAACCGAAAATCAGGAATTTTGTTTTTCTTTAAATTTTCCTTCGTTTGTTTCAAGGCACAGGGATCGATATCGATAAAATCAACTTTAAAATTTCTAAAATTTTTTAAAAGAGAAATGCCAATACAACCCGTGCCACAAAAAATATCAAGAACCAATTTTTTCCCTTTGATTTTTTTCTTTTTTAATCTTTCGATTACCTTCTTGACCCAATACTCTGTCTCAATTCTTGGTTGAAAAATTTTACCCCTAATTTCAATTTGACACGCAAGGAATTCTTTTTCCATATCCATTATGATACCAAAAAATTTGCTTTTTTTAAAAAAATGAATAAAATTAAAAAAGATGGAAGAAAAAATAGTTATTAGCCTGGGAGGATCGCTGGTTTTTCCCCAAAAAGACAAAATCGACTTTTCTTTTTTAAAAAAACTTAAAAAAATTATCCTTTTTCTCTTGAAAAGAAAAAAGAAAATCGCCTTGGTTGTTGGCGGGGGCAAAATCGCGAGAATATATCAAAAAGCGCTTTTATCTTTCGACCCCAATCAAAAAAGGGCAGACGAAATAGGAATTATTTTGACCCGCGCCAATGCCTTTTTAGTCAAATCGCTTTTTCAAGAAAAAGCAGAATTTTTAAACTGGCAAGATAAGATATTTTTTAAAAAAAGGATTATTGTCTTTGGCGGAAAAAAACCCGGCTTTTCAACCGATTATTGTACGGTTCTTTTGGCTAAAATGCTTAAAGTGAAAAAAGTTATCAATTTAAGCAATGTTGATTTTATTTATACCAAAGACCCAAGAAAATTTAAAGATGCCAAGCCGATTAAAGAAGAAAGGTGGGAAAAAATTGAAAAAATCCTCGGAAAAAAATGGCGTCCAGGCCTTTCTCTGCCTTTTGACCCCCTGGCTTTTAAATTAGCAAAAAAAGAAAGAATGATTCTTTATTTTTTAAACGGAAGAAAAATAAAAAATTTAAAAAGGTTTTTTCAGGGAAAAAAATTTAAAGGAACGAAAATTTTTTAAAATGAAAAAAATCGTTTTATTTTTTCTGTTTTTTTTAAATTTTTTCCTTTTTGTTTGGGCACAAGACCAACAAAGCCCTCTTTCAGCCATTTTGTGCATTCTAATCGAGAGAGCAGTTTTTCTTTTCAATTTAATGCTAAAACTCGCTCCCATTTTGATTGTCTTTTTTGTTGTTCTTTTTATTGTCATTAAAACAGTGCCTTTTGGAGATATCAATATGACCCAAGAAATTAAAAGAATCCTCTCTCAGGCAGGCAAGGTTATTTTTTGGATCTATTGCGGTTTTCTTATTCTCTTTTTTATCCTTCACACAATGGGAATTGTTTCTGTTTTTGGCATCTTTACAAAAGAAAAATTCGAAATCCCCTGCCAATTACCACCATAATAATTTTCATTCAGGAGGCACGGGCTCAATTCCTTGAAGATAAATTGGTCTTAGATAATACATAATGTAATACGGAGTAGGAAAAGGAGGAATTGTTTCTACTGTTGGGGTGGGGCCGGGACAATAGGAACTTCTTCTAAATAAGTAAAAGAATAGATAATTCTGATCGGTTAAATAAGGATAAATTTTTCTGGGTTGATAAACAAATAGGCCTGATTCGGAATCGAATTGAGGATCTGAGCTTATTTCAATTTTTGTTGGAACCAGGGCAGGGCCCCATAAACTAGAACTAGAATCAGAATAATAGAGATCATAAAACTGATAACTAAAATTATAGACAGAATAAGACCGTGCCCTTCCCCATCCCATTTTTTTTCCTTCTCTTTCGCTATCGTAAAAGGTAAGAAAATCTTGATTCATCTTATCAAGGGTTGGAGCTTCGTGAGCGAGAAAACCAACGCCAGGGTAACTATCAACAATGCCCGTCCCAAAAACCAAACATCCTGCCTCTTGAGAAGATGGGGGTGTCAAATAGGGCATAATAGAACTTTTTATACGTTGAGAATTCTCTGATGTCCGGGGCAAATTAGGCAAAAAAGGATCATCAATAAATTTTCTACACTTTTCTGTTTTGTCGTATAGATTAATATCGTATTGATTATTTTGATAAACCATGCTTCCCTGACAATGATTCGGTTCCGCAACAATATTAGAATCTTTTAAAGCAAGGAGATAATCTCTATTATCAACAAGGACATAATCTTCATAATTCTGGTTACCGGCTGGGCCTAAAAGTCCGGGGAAAGCATAATCATAATTTTGAATAAGATAAACATCGTCAACCCCCTCTGTGATTGTACAATCATACACAAAATTGAAATCAGTGCTACTATAATTTGTCAAAGAAACATTAAGAGTACTTGTATGCCAGCCCCTGGAATGAGATGAATAATTACATGTGGCCAGCGATGTGCAAAATCCTGGACACTCGGGTTGAAAACGAACCTCGACCAACCCTGGGTCCCTTTCTGGGTTCTCTGAGGGATAAGAATAAAAAGTAGAATAGGAAGGGCGTTGGATTAATCTCCAAATGAGTTTTTTATTATCATAGAGAGAATATCCAGAAACATTACTTAATTCATAAAAATAATGACCCGATTCAGTTAAACCGGATAGAAAACCAGGGGAAATCTTTTTAATCTGCCCATACTGCGTAAAAACAGGATGGTCGGCGGGAACAATAAAACCGTCTACAAGAAATCTTCCATCATGAAGCTTGCCTACCCACCCCAACTGGGGAAGGGTATCAGTTACAAAAGAAACGGGGGTGGTGTGAAAAAAAACAGTAGAAATAAAATTAATCGGCACGCTTATAGGACCAGAATTTATCACTGTGGGATGACCCCAATAATAATAATTATAATCACGATCATCAGTACAATCTCTAAAATCAGCGCAAACCCAATCTTTTCCACCCACACCACCCGGACAACAAGGGGGAGACGCAGATTTTTCTCTGCAACAACCAAACATAATATCTGCCTGAAAAATAATGTTTGTTTCTAACGAAACATTAAACCTTTTTTTAACAATATTGTCAAAGGACCCATTTTGAACATTCACCACAGGAGAGATATTTCCAGAAGCACCCGGAAATACCTCAAGTGGCTCAGAGCCCATTCTAGGATTAATGTATAAAATCTCTTTCATGTTAATAGTTTGATAAGAGGGTATTCTTGGTTCAATATCCGAAAAATTTCCTAATTTGCAACATCCTTCTGGTTTCCGGGGCGTAATTTTTTGAGCAATATCTTCAACCCATTGTTTAAGATAGGGAGATTCACAACCAGTAAGAAGATAAGGACACATGTATCCATCCTCAAAATCATCTCTTACAACGGGTAAAAGCGGGTACAAAAACACATAGTTGGCCCACAAATCCCCAGTACTCCAAAATGTATTGATCCGGTAATATCCTTCATTTTCATTTAGTATCGGATCATTAAGAAAATACGGAATTTCTCTTTTGAGCGCATAATCATCTTCTACGACAAGCTCACCAAGAATATTATACTTATATTCCATTTGTCGGGGAAAATCGTCTTGAACGCAAGTATAGGTCTTTGGTTCTGTTGTATAATAATAATCGATCCAAGGAGCAGTAAAGGAATATTCGGGGTCGTAGACAAAGCCCTGGTTGCCGGTAACAGTATTAGCAACAAGTGTATGTTGCCACGTTAAACAATCTGACCAAACATCGTCCAAACCAGGAGAATACCAGCTACTAAATAAATCGCACGAATAGCTGCCGCTGTAAATGTTTCCGTCTTCTGCCAAAACAGCTGGCAAGCCATAGGGGCCGAAAAGATTAAATTTATATGAAATACTTGGATCTAAATTTAACAAAGAACGTAAATTTGCTTGCCACAAATTGGGTTGCTCTTCTTTTAATTCGTAAACCGCGATTTTCCAAGGAATTATGGGTGTCGGTGTTGGACTGGCCAGGTGTCTACTATTGTAACAAGTTAAAACAGGTGCTCTTAAATAAGTAAGAATTTTATAATCAAAATAATTCCTTAAATCGTAATTTTGGGCATCCGTAAGAATTACTTGAGGATAAAAATCTGAAAAAAACGTGTCTTTGTTGCGCCAACGCCACCATTCACCCTGCCAAAATCTTTGTTCCCAAAATTCTCTGGAGCCAACTACGGTTTCGACTGTTGCTGTAGCATCTATTGGTTCTAATGTAGAGGGGTCGTAAGCCGTAAAAGAAATTTCATCATCCCATTGTTTTTGATCCCCATCAGGAACAACATCATAAGGATCTAACCTTTCGTATATCATTTGAAGGAACTTAATGGGGTCTACGCGAGGATTCCAATAAAAAGAAAATTTTTGAGGGTCGTAAAAAATTTCTTCGAAGAGAGGTTCTTCTCCTTCAAAAAAACCCTCCAGCTTGCATTCAGGAGACATTATCTCAAGAATTTTTTTATAATCAAGGATTAATGTGCTCGTTAAAATCTTAAGATTATAGCAAGGAGGACGTTCCCCAGAAAAACACGAACGAGGTATTTTGTCATAAATTTCTTCTGATAAAACCATAAGCCGACCAACGCAATGAACTTGACCATAATCAGGCGAACGGGGGTCGTTTTCTGGCGAAACATAACAAATAGGAAAATGGGGGTAAGCAAGGGGATTATAGGGATATGGAACTTTTTCGGGAACCGGCCAATAAACGGGCTTCCAAGGATTAAACCAACTAAAAGATTTAAAATAATATTTATAAACCCTATTATCTCTTTCTATTGTTTTCGCTGGTGAAGAATGTGTCAAATCATTATATCCATAACAACCTGGTATATCGTCAGGGGCTAATCCATTACAAAACTCTTGCCAATAACCAAAGCTTTCTTGATCATAATAATTGAGACCCCCTAAATTCTCTGTTGATGTATTTGTAAAGATAAAAGCAGGATAATAAACAACAAAAGGAATAGAAAAAGTAGGAGTAGGAGCGGGTGTCCCGGTTGAGAATGGAGTTGGGTAAATCAATTGAGTGTATGCTTCAACGGGCCCACCGGGCAGAACTAATTGTTCATAAGGAGGAAGGTCTTCCTCTGTTGGCGAGGGTAAAGGTGTTCCGGGCAAAATTATTTGTTCATAAGGAATAATAGTTTCTTGTGGAGAAAGAAAAGGAGGATAATGTTCTTGATAAAGAATTTCCTCTCCATTTCTAATCGGCGCTGGAACATATGTATAAGTAGGATATTCTAAATTTGTCGAGGGCAGAACTAACTGAGAGTAATCTTCTTCAACATACATTCCAGAATCCCCCGTTTCAATCGTTTCAATTTTACCGCATGATTTTTGATAATCATCTAAAAACCTTTGATAATCAAAAAGACCAGCCCGAAAATCAAAAAACGGATCACGAGGGATTGCAAAAGGAAAAAAAAAGATAGCTTTTTCAAAGGGCAAAACCTCATACGGAAGATCCTTGAGTTTGCATTCTGGGAACCAGGGGGGTTTGGGGCTGCCAACATAATTATTAAAGGATTCTTCCAGGTCGTACATTGGAGGAATCTGAGCAAATACTTTTTGGTTTAGAAAAAGAAAAAAACAAAAAAATAAAAAGTATCTTTTTGAAAAAACTTTTTTGATATTTTTTATAAATCCTATCAACATTTTTGTATTAGAAAATTAAAAACAATCAAGTTTTGTTGGTCTTTTTTTTGTTTCTTTAAAATCCTTTTCGTTGGCAACAAAAAAATTACCGTTCTCCAAACAGGCAAAAATGCAGAATTTTTTATTATCTTTTTGGTTGGAAATCCAAAAATAATTATTGCAAGGACCCTGACCCGGATCTTTTAAAATCGTACCTACAGAAAGGGGCATTGTTGAGGTTGAGGGAAAAGATTGATTGGATTGATAAAAAGAAAAAAGGCCGCTGGCAATTGCTAGAATATCTATTTTTCTTTGTAAGTCCCTTTTAAAAGAAGCTCTTTTTTCGAAAATTTCTTTTAATCTTTGCGGATAACCAAATTGTTTAATAATTTCAGAAATCTCTTTGTCGGCTGAAGGTTTTACAATGGTAAAACTTTTATTGTAATCGTTATATTCGTTTTCTAAATAAAAAAGGATTTTCCCTTGCATTCCCTGGTAAAAAAGGGTTTCAATTTCAGTGTCCCAAACAATCTTTTTGATTAAATTTGTTTTTTTATCAAACCAAATCTCGCCCGTTAAATCATTCTTTTGTTTCGAAAGAGGAAAATAATGATTAAAAATAGAATTGATAAAACTGTTTGAAATGGAAAGGAAATTAGTGGGATTAACAAAAGGGGGTAAGGCGTTTTGTTCAGCCAAAATTTCGCTTTTTAATTTTCGAGCAGCAAAACCCATCTGCGAAATACTTTTTTCTATTTCATCTTTGTTAAAAACAATTCGATAATGAGAAAGATTGTTTTTTTCATCTTCCTTGTTTGTAATATCTTCTTTTAAAATAAAGAATTTTTTCGCGAACAGCTCCTCAACCGTTCCCCGAAATCCTTTAATTCCGATTAATTTAGAGCTTAATTGAAGAACTTTAAAAAAATAATTTTGGGGATCGACAATAAAATTATCGCCAACAATCTCTTTTTTCAAATCAATGATTAAATCAGGACCAATCTTTATCCAGGTGTTTTTGAGTTGAGACAAAGGATTCCCAAAGAAATCTTTTTCCGGTAATTGAGAAAAATTTAAAAAGATATCATTGCCGATGGCTTTAATAAAACCAGCAAAATCATATTTGCCATTTAAAACCTTTTTTTCATCTTCAATCTCAATCGAGAACGAAAAAGAATATTCTGATTTTGGTTGCTCTAAAAAACCTTCTTTGCCCTCAGCCTCGAAAGAAAAGTTCCAGTTGGGCCCCTTAATTAAAGCCCTTGTTTTTTTCGAAAAACCCTTAACATCCTTCATCGATTCAACTACTCGATTTGTTATTTCTTCGGACTTTTCCCAAGGACGATATTTAACAATTCTCTTTTTAAAAAGAAAAACAGAAAGAAAGAATAAAAATAAAAAAAAGACAACGGGTAAAAGGGGCCTTTTTTTCTTTTCTTTTTTTTGTTCTTTTTTGGTATAGAGATAATACAGCTCTTCTTCTGGCATCTTATAATTTTTTAGCAAAATATCTTAAAAAGTCAAGAGAAGTCTAATAATTTTTAAAATTTTCCCCTGAAAAATTCAAAGAAAATAAATAAAAAATAGAGAAAAAACAAAAAAACCGCTTCTTTTTTAGTAATTTTGTTGTCGTTTTTGCTAAAAACCAAAACAGCAACAATGGATAAAACGAGAAAAAGACGAGTAAAAAAAATAAGGGAAAAATTTTCGAGCGAAAAAGGAGAAAAAAAAGCAACAAAACCCAAAACAAAGGTAGCGGGTCCAACAACGGCAGAAAACAAATCGCCTAAAATCATTTCCTCTCTTCCCTGCCTTGCTGCTAAAACAGCAAAATAGGTCTCTGGCAAAGAATTAAGAAGGCCGAGTAAAATCGCGCCGCCAAAGAAAAGAGAAAAACCTGTTTTTTCTGTCAAAAAAATAACGTTGGAAATAATAATTTGAATACAAACCAACAACAAAAAAATTGAAAAAAACAAGAGGAAAAATTCTTTAAAAAAAATTTTTATTTTCTGAAAAAAAGAAAGATCTTTTATTTCTAAAAAAACTGTCTGATATTTTTCTTTTTTTGATAAAAGCCAAAAGAGATAAACAAAAAAGGTTAAGAGCAAAACCAATCCATCACCTCGGCTCAGGGTTTTATCTGTCATTAAAAACAGCGGCAAAAGAGCGCAAAAAAGAGCAAAAATCAAACTCGTGTTTATTGTTTTTCTTTGAAAATGAAGCCCGCTTTTTGTAAAAAAAGTGGCTATTGCCACAGCAAGGGTCAAATCAACAATATTTCCACCCAAAACATCACCAAGAGACAAAAGAGGAACATGACGAAAAACAGCGGAAAGAGCAGTTAAAAAATTGGGAAAATTCGAAAGAAAACCTAAAATTAAAAAAGAGAGGACAAATTCTTTGATCAAAAGAATTTGAGAAATTAAGACAATGGATTTAATCAATCTTTGATTGCTCCAATAAAAGAGAAAAAGGCTGGGTAAAAAAAACCAAAAAAATAAGGGCATTTATTCTACTTTTATTTCGACCAAAGAATTCTTGGGACCGGGAATCGCGCCTTTAACGAAAATTAAATTTTCTTCTGGCTTGATATCAACAATTTCAAGGTTTTTAATCGTAATTCTCTCGCCCCCCAACCTTCCAGCCATTTTTTTTCCAGGTACCACTCGATGAGGAGAAGAGGCGCCAATGGCGCCGGGCGCTCTTTCTTCTTTTTTGGTTCCATGGGTCGAGGGCCTGCCCTTAAAACCCCATCTTTTAACAACGCCAGCAAAACCCTTCTTTTTGGAAACACCAGAGACAGTAACCCTTTCGCCTTTTTGAAAGATAGAAACATTAATTTGATCTCCTTCTTTAAAAGAAGAAATATCACAGGGAAATTCTTTTAAAAATTTATAAGGTTTTTTTAAAAGAGGCTTTTTAACATTTTTTTCTTTTTTTTCAAAACCCAACTGGACTGCTTCGTAATTATCTTTTTCTTTTGTCTTCACTTGCGTAACGAAGCAAGGTCCTGCTTTTAAAATGGTGATGGGAATCACCCTTCCTTCCTTTGTAAAATACTGCGACATTCCAATTCTTTTCCCAAGAATAAATTTTTTATATTTTTTTTTCATAAAAATTCAAAATTATTCCGTTTTTATAATATTTTTACAACTTGATTTGCGCCTCGATTCCCGCTGGTAAATTAAAATTTTTTAAAGCTTCTAAAAGCCGAGGAGAAACGTCGAAAATTTCGATCAATCTTTTATGAATCCTTTGTTCGAATTGATCCTGGCTATCTTTATGAACAAACGTTGCTCGCAAAACGCTAAATTTTTTGATTTCCGTGGGCAGGGGTATGGGGCCAATAACTTTTGCCCCATACCCTGTTACCAAATCAACAATCTGTCTTGCCACTGTATCAAGCAACCGATGATCGAAACTCTTTAATTTAATCCTAATTACTTGTTGTTCTTTCTCTTTGTTTTTCTTTGCCATAAAATTTTTATTTTATGATTTTGGTAACGATACCCGCGCCAACGGTCTTGCCTCCTTCACGAAGGGCAAAACGTTGTTTTTCTTCAAGAGCGACATTTTTGATTAACTTAATTTTTACAGAAACATTGTCACCCGGCATTACCATCTCAACACCTGACGGCAATTCAATCTCGCCAGTAACATCAGCGGTTCGAATGTAAAACTGTGGTTTGTATCCTGAAAAGAATGGTGTATGTCGGCCCCCTTCTTCCTTGCTCAAAACATAAACTTCGGCTTCAAATTCCGAATGGGGCGTGACGCTGCCTGGTTTTGCCAAGACCTGACCCCTTTCAACATCTTCTTTTTTCAATCCCCTCAAAAGAATACCGACATTATCACCCGCCTGAGCAGAATCCAGTTCTTTTCTAAACATTTCGATTGAAACCACCGTTGTTTTTTGAATCGGCCTTAATCCGACCACCTCCACCTCTTCGTTTGCCTTAATCTGACCTCTTTCTATTCTTCCCGTGACAACGGTTCCTCGTCCTGTTTTCGTCATCACATCCTCAATGGCCATCAAAAAGGGTTTGTTAATATCCCGGACAGGTTCAGGAATTTTCTCATCGATTAATTTTATCAATTCAACGATTGGTTTAATGTGGGGATTTTCCAAACTATTTCCTTCGGTGTAAGCCTTCAAAGCAGAACCACGCACGATAGGAATTTCATCTCCGGGATAATTGTATTTTTTTAAGAGCTCCCTGATCTCAGATTCAACCAAATTTATCATTTCCTGATCCTGAACCAAATCGCATTTGTTCAAGAAAACGATCAAATGCTCAACTCCCACTTGTTTGGCCAAAAGAATGTGTTCCCTTGTTTGAGGCATTGGACCATCGTCAGCCGCCACCAGTAAAATGGCGCCATCCATTTGAGCAGCACCGGTAATCATATTTTTTACATAATCAGCATGACCCGGACAATCAATCAGGGCATAATGTCTTTTCTCGGTTTCAAACTCGGTGTGGGAAATCGAAATCGTCAATCCTCTTTGTTTCTCTTCCGGGGCGGCGTTCAAATCATCTGGGGTTGCGCTCGAAGCGGAAAATCCCATTAATTTTGCCGTCTTTAAAATGGAGGCGGACAAATATGTCTTTCCATGGTGGACATGGCCGATGGTACCAATGTTTAAATGGGGTTTTGTTCTAACAAATTTTTCTGCCATTGAAATTTATTTTTTTTACGACCTTGAAAAAAATTTTTTTAACTGCCACTGATAATCTTTTTCTGAATTTCCGGCGGAATCTCTTCGTAGTGATCAAATTCCATTGTAAACGATCCTCGCCCTTGCGTCAAGGACCTTAAAACGGTTGCATAACCAAACAATTCAGCCAAAGGGATTTTCGCAACAACGACCTTTTTTCCCGATTCTTCGTATGTTTCCTCAATGAAACCCCTCCTTTTTCCGATATCAGCCAAAACCTCTCCAAAATACTCTTCAGGAATAATAACCTCCGCTTTCATAATTGGCTCCAACAGAGTTGGTTCTGCTTTTTTTACTGCTTCTTGAAAAGCAAAAAGACCCGCTAATTTAAAAGCATAATCAGAAGAATCAACCTCGTGAAAAGAACCATCAAAAACAGTACATTCAAGGTCGGTCATTGGATAACCAGCCAAAATTCCTCTTTCCACTCCTTCTTTTACTCCTTTTTCAATCGACGGAATAAATTCCCTAGGAATGGTTCCGTATTTAATCGCGTTGACAAAAACAAATCCTTTCCCCCTCGGCGCTGGTTTGACTTTCAAAATACAATGTCCGTATTGACCGCGACCGCCTGATTGACGAATATATTTTCCTTCGCCCTCGGCTTCTCTTTTGATTGTCTCTTTAAAGGCGACTTGCGGTTTGCCAATATTGGCATCAACCTTAAATTCTCTCTTCATTCGATCCATAATAATTTCCAAATGCAATTCTCCCATACCAGAAATAATTGTCTGACCCGTTTCTTGATCAACCCTTACTTTAAAAGTTGGGTCTTCCTCAGAAAATCTCTTTAGAGCCATCGAAAGTTTTTCTTGATCTGCCTTTGTTTTCGGTTCAACCCGGATAGAAATTACGGGCTCGGGAAAGGAAATTTTTTCCAATAAAATAGGGCTTTTTTCATCGCAAAGAGTGTGACCCGTAGAAGTATTTTTAAAACCAACGGTTGCCAAAATATCGCCGGCAAAGGCCTCATCGATCTCTTCTCTCTCATCGGCGTGCATTCTTAAAATTCTACCGATTCTTTCTCTTTCTCCATTAAAAGAATTCAAAACAAAAGACCCCTTTTTCAATGTTCCTGAATAAACGCGAAAAAAATTAAGCATTCCCACAAAAGGATCCAATTGGGTTTTAAAAACCAAAGCGCAGAAGGGTTCTGAATCTAACATTTTTCTCTCAGTGGGCGTGCCGTCTAAGGGGTTAACGCCGGGAATCGCTTTCAAATCTAGGGGGCTGGGCAAATAATAAATAATCGCATTCAGCAAGGGAATGATTCCTATTCTTTTAAAAAGAGAACCAAAAAAAACGGGAAAGAGATTGTTTTTAACGGTGCCTTGTCGAATGGCTCTTCTAAGTTCTTCAACTGAAATTTCTTGGCCCTGCAAATATTTCTCTAAAACTTTTTCGTCTTCTGCTGCTGCTTTTTCCAACAATTCTCTTCGCCAAAATTCTGCTGTTTTTAACATCTCGGCCGGGATTTCTTCTGTTTTAACAATTTCACCCTCTTTTCCTTCAAACCTCAATGCTTTCATCTCTACCAAATCAATCAAACCAGATAAATTTTCTCCCTGGCCGATGGGAATTTGACATAAAACAGCTTTTTTCGAAAGGCGTTGATGAATCGAAGCCAAATTCTTTTCAAAATCAGCGCCGGGTTTATCCATTTTGTTCACAAAACAAATTCTCGGAACAGAAAAATTGTTTGCCTGATGCCAAACAGTTTCTGATTGGGGTTGAACACCAGCGCCTCCATCAAAAATAACAACGGCACCGTCTAAAACCCTTAAAGATCTTTGAACCTCTGAAGTAAAATCAATGTGGCCCGGGGTATCAATAACATTAATCAAATATTCCTCATTATCAACCTTCCAAGTGCAAGAAGTGGCCGCTGCTAAAATCGTCATCGCTCTCTCTTTTTCTTGTTCCATCCAATCAAGAGGCGTTGTTCCTTTTTCTAAAGTGCCAATTTTATGAATCCTACCAGTGAAATACAAAATACAAGTTGTTGTTGTCGTCTTGCCAGCGGAAATATGAGCAATAAAACCAATGTTTCTATATTTTTCAATAGGATATTGACGGGGCATATTTTTATTTTACCAGGCAAAATGAGCAAAGGCTTTGTTTGCTTGAGCGATTTTGTGAAGATCTTCCTTTTTTTTGAAGGCCCAACCTTGTTTTTTAGAAGAAAGAATGATTTCTTCTGCCAACCTTTCAACAAATGGTTTTCCCCTTTTTTCTTTTGCACCCTGAACCAACCATCTTAAAGCCAATCTCACTCCCCGATCTCCTTTAATCCGAACGGGCACTTGATAAATAGCCCCCCCGATTCTTGTTGCCCTTACTTCTAATTCAGGCATCGAATTTTTAACCGCTTCTTCTAAAACCTTCAGGGGGTCTCTTTTTGTTCCTTCTTTTACTTTTTCTAAGGCCTTATAAACCATTTTTCTGGCTAAAAATTTTTTTCCTCTTCTCATAACCAAATTAATCATTTTTTCAACCATCGGTGATTGATAAACGGGGTCGGTTCCTATTTCTCTTTTTTTAAACCTTATTCTGGGCATTTTCTTTTTTTACTCCATATTTTGACCTTGATTGTTTTCGACCCTCTACTCCAGCAGCGTCCAAAGTACCCCGAACGATATGATAACGAACACCGGGTAAATCTTTCACTCTTCCGCCCCTCACTAAAACAACTGAGTGTTCTTGAAGCGTATGTCCAATGCCTGGAATATAAGCAGTGATTACTTGACCGTTTGTCATTTTTACTTTGGCAATTTTTCTTAAAGCAGAATTTGGTTTTTTCGGCGTCATCACCCCAACTTTAATACAAATGCCTCTTTTAAAGGGCGAGGACGAAAAAATATATCTATTTTTTAAAACATTAAAATAATACTTCAGAGCGACTGATTTTGTCTTTTTTAACTTTTTTTTCCTTCCTTTTCTGATTAACTGATGCATTGTGGGCATAAATTTTAATATATTTTTAATTATAACAAAAATTTAAAAAAAATCAACGCTAAAAAACAAAGGGCGCATCTTTCGATGCGCCCAAAAAAGAGCAAATTTGTCTTCACAACAGATACGTGGATGGTAACTCCATCCCCAGACTCGCCCTTCCCATCGCTACGCCCAATTCAAACCATTTTTGCGACGCTTCATTTTCATCGTTGTCTTTCTCGCGGAAAAACTCCCGCAAGATCTTCCTGAGAAGACGCCTCCTTTCTTTTTTTCGAGTCCTTTTCAAATAGCCCTTCAGGCTACTTCCCGAGTGTCCTTGAAGATCCGTCATAAGCAAACTCCTTTTTACAAAGGGCCCTTGTTTTCCGTTGCACCATGCAACGAAAACATCTTTATTATAACAAAAATAAAAATAATGTCAAATCCCAGCTTTAAACGTTTGAAAATAATTTAAAAGCCCAAAAAGCAAGCTGACCCACATAGGGTAAAACAAAAAGAAGAAAGAATAAAAGAAAAAAAAGATGATATCTCATAAAAAAAAATCTTAATTTCCACATTCTTTGGCCCAAAAAATAATTTAAAATATGAAAACCATCAAAAGGAAAAACCGGCAAAAGATTAAAAAAGCCCAAAAAGAAATTATAAAAAGAAATAGCAAAGAAAAAAGATAAAACATCTTGAGAAAAGAAAGAAAAAAATCTAACGCAAAGAGCAAAAAAAATGGCTAATAAAATATTCGAAAAAGGACCGGCTAAAGAAACAAGAAAAGTTGCTTTTCGCGGTTCTCGAAAATTTAAAGGATTAACAGGCACGGGTTTGGCATAACCAAAAATGGGTCCTTGGCCAGCAGTAAAGAAAAAAGTCATTAGAGGGAACAAAAGAGAACCAAAAGGATCTAAATGTTTTAAGGGGTTTAAAGTAATCCTGCCCATCTGACGCGCTGTCGGATCGCCCAATGCTTCTGCCATTAAACCATGAGAAACCTCGTGTAAAATAACAGAAAAAATTAAGATTAAAAAAAGAAAAACTGCCTCCATTGATTTTTTTAAAAAAATATGATATTTTTATTTTATGCCCAAATGTCCCATTTGTCAAAAAAAAGGAATTTTATCAGGAAGGTTTAAAAAACTGAAAGCCAGATATAATCCGACAGAGAAAATAAAAAAGAAACCCAATCTTCAATGGGTCACTGTTCCTCTAAACATTTCTCACAAAAAATGGCAATCCTTTAAAGGAAAAAGAATTAAAGTTTGCGCTAAATGTAAAAAGACATTAAAAAAGAAAATTCTAAAACAAAAATAACGGAGTGTAGTACAAGGGTAGTACACATCCTTGGGGTGGATGAGACCCGGGTTCAACTCCCGGCACTCCGACCAGATGTAACTTTCATCGTTTTTGGAGGAATTTAATTGTTCGCAAAATTCGCAATGTTTAGATTGATCTCAATTTTTGAACGAAGCGCGAGCCTTTTTTGAACAAAATCCTGACGCTGATTTTTAATTATCGCCCTACGTGCCTCCTATTGAACAATGACTGGCGAATTAACCATTGAGTGGCGAACGAGAGATAACCCAATTTTATCTCGAGTAAACCCTTTCTCCATCCCAAAAAAAGTTCACCTCTCTGTTATTA